>LWDU01039641.1_pt1 | contig 45032 bp, 31 predicted proteins | sample 727161 | NCBI WGS metagenome assembly LWDU01 (sample SAMN04566230, study PRJNA314399) | hydrothermal vent metagenome | isolation source: deep sea hydrothermal plume seawater | place: Mexico: Gulf of California, Guaymas Basin | collected 2004-07-11
GGCGCGCATGACATTGATCAGGGCGTGTTGATGGGGCCCGGCGGTAAGGCCAAACCACGAGTCATTGGTGATATTGACGAGCAGGCCTGCTCCGTCGGCGACGTGGCGGCGCACCAAATCGGGAAAGATCGACTCGAAGCAGATCAGCACGGCGAAGGAGGGCGGAACCGCTGCGTTGGGCGATGCTGACAGGTCAAAGATGGTACGTCGGGTGCCGCGTGCGAATTCAGCCGGTCCTAAATCGCCGGTCAACTGCGTCCAATCGATATCGCGTAGGAACGGGACATCGTCGCGGTAGGGCGTGCGTTCCCCGAAGGGGACCAGGTGCATCTTGGCGTAGGAAGTCATCTCCCTGTGGCCAGGGCGTAGCAAGAAGGCGGCGTTATAGGGTTCGTTGCGTGCGAGGTCGTAGTCGGAAGCGCCAGTCAGTAGGGGGATGTTCAACTCCTCAACTAGGGCAAAGGCGCGGTCGCGGCAGGCGGGCCGCCGCGAGAGATAGCAGGGTAGGGCGGTTTCCGGCCAGACCAAGAGTTGTGGGGCCTCGGTGGCGGCCTGGTGTGAAAGCGCTTCGAGGGCGGTGAAACTGTTGGCGAGGCCATTGGGCCCCCATTTTTGCGCTAAGGTCATATTGGGTTGGATCAGCCCGATGCGAATATGTTGTGTTATGGGGGTGGCGAAGGCGCTGGCGGCGTGCAGCCAGGGCAGTAGGTAGGCCAGGCCAATAGCGGCAACGACGGCAGGCCTTCGCGAGATAAGGCCCAAATAGAACAATAAGTTGAGCCCGACGACCCAATAGGAGACGCCAAAGACCCCGGTCCAAATCGCGTGTTGCACGAAATGCGGCATCGCCGCCTGCCCGTGTCCCAATAGCAGCCAAGGGAAACCTAATTCCCCCAATGAAAGCAGATATTCCTGCGCGGTCCAAAGACAGGGGGTCAATATCAGCGCTTTTGTGCCCCATCGTGCCCAGAGCGCGCTGAGTAACCCGGAGAACAAGCCGGGGAACAGACCTAGGTAGACGGCGAGTAATAGCGTTCCTGCGACGACAGCCGGTCCGCCGCCTTGCGTATGGGCGACCCAATATAGGCTAAGCAAGTTCCAGACGAAACCGCAGGTCCAACCCGCAGCGAAACCATCTTTAAAGCCGCGGCCCGCCAGTGCCACCAGTAACGGCACGAGCGCGATGTGGGCCCATAGTGGATGGTAAAACCAACTCATCAGGGGGTGCGGATGGCCGGGAAAAGCCAATGAGAGCAGGACACCGCTCAGGGCGGCGAGCAGCAGGCGGCGGCGGCGGAGCGCGACGAGTGCGGTGGCGAGAGAATTGCGCTGGATGGGCATCGGTGGTGGGAACGAAGAAAATGCGGTGGATTGTTTTTGGGAATATAGGTCCGGGGCACCGCTCAGGCAAGAGATTGGCATGGATTCTGCTTTCTTGAACCAGTGGGATATCTCTTGCCGTTATAGCCGCAGTAGGGTGTCTCCTCGACGTTACAATCGCGTAGCGTTTGCCACACAGTTTTTATTTAGGAGGTATGCACCGTGCAATCGGTAAAGCAGCCGCTCATTCACTCGCCCGTTCACGCCCCCGAGGCAGTGCGCGAAGGAGAACAACTTTTGGCGGCGATGTGCCCTGGTGAATTGCCTCGGGAGCGGCTCGCCCGCTTGGGGCCACAGGCCTTAAAGGATCAAGAGCGGGTACGGGCTATCGGGGGCGTCATGTGGTGGATCTGGCGCAAAGCCTGTTGGCCGATTATCCAAGCGAATCCTTGGTGGAGATGAATATGGGGCAACTGGGGCGGATCAAGGGATTGGGCAAGGCTAAAGCGGGGGTTTTAGTCGCCGCTTTTGAATTGGCCCGTCGCGGATTGCATAAAGGGCTGGGTGTGCGGCCGGTGATCCGCTCTCCTCTCGACGTGCTGCCGCTGCTCGACGATATCAAGGACCAGCAACGCGAGCACTTCCTCTGTCTGTATCTCAATGCCCGCAATCAGGTGATTCACAAAGAAGTTGTGTCAATCGGCAGCTTGTCTTCCTCAATCGTGCATCCACGCGAGGTTTTCCAACCGGCGGTGTCGCATGCCGCGGCCAGTGTGGTGCTCGCGCACAATCACCCCTCAGGCGACGTGTCACCTAGCCAAGACGATATCGATCTGACCCGGCGTCTTGTGCAGGCTGGTGAGATTATGGGTATCGACGTGCTTGACCATTTGATAATCGGCGCCGACGATTTCCTCAGTTTACAAGAGCGCCGGTTATTATAAAGTCGCTTTGCAAAGGGAGAGAATTATTGTTTTTACGCAGTAAACACCTATATTATGGGTGGACGAAATTATTGGGGCCGCAGGCCCGTTTACCCGGGTACACGGACGATGAAAGAAGAAAACCGCCTGATTCCGATGCACATTTTCGATATCTACCCCTATCCCGACGCGCAGCAGGGTTTGGGGGCTCCGCAAAATTTTCTCGTTCTGCTCAAGGGCGACGAGAATCGGGTGGTACCGATTACGATCGGCCATTTTGAGGGACAGGCGCTGGCCATGGCTATTCGCAAGATCGCCCTGCCCCGGCCGCTGCCGCACGATCTGTTGCGCAGCTTGCTGGAAAAGGTCGACGCCACCGTCCACAAGTTGGTTATTCACACGCTCAAAAAAGACGTTTTCCACGCCTATTTGATGGTCCAGACCCAGGACGAGCCATTCAATCTCGACTGCCGTCCCAGCGACGGTATGATTCTGGCCACGCTATTGGCTACGCCAATCTTTATGAGCCCCGAGGTGATCGAGGCGGCCGGACGCGAACTCGAGATCACCGATCAACGCGGCGAGCTTGAGGGCGAACAATCGATTGACGGGGTCCTCGAAAGCCTGGAGTCACCCAATATTGACCCGGGTCTGGTGCACAGTGCTCTCGATGAGCACGAGCTTATCGAGGAGACGCCCCATATCGAAATCACCGATGAGGGAATCGGGCTGGGGGTGGAAGAACTGATCGATCCCGAGACGGGCGATCCGTTGAGTGAATTGGACCAGCTCAAGGCCCACTTGGATTGGCTCATCACGCAAGAGGCTTACGAGCAGGCGTCCAAAATTCGCGATCAGATCATCAAATTGGAAAAAGACGACTGAGCCGGGCGGTCCATTTTTCTAATGCCCCTGCATAGTGCGGGGGTTTTTTTATTGGAATAACTGCCAACTGCGCCCTGGTTTTTCGACGCGGAAGCACTCTATATTGCTTGTTTGTTGGAGGGTGACATAGGCCGTGCAGCCGTCGGGGCCGCCGAAGGCGATATTGCTGGGGTTTGCATCGCCTAATTCGATTTCGAGCAGGATATCGCCGGCCGGCGAGAGTTTGGCGATGGTGCCCTTGCCGTGACGGGTGATATAGAGATTGCCGTCTATATCGCACCTCATACCGTCCATGCCGAAATCGGGAAACTGGATCAGCAGGCGCTTGGCGCTGACATCGCCGTCGGCGCTAAGGTCGTAGGCCCAGACATTGCACTGTGCAGATTCGTTCACGTAGAGCGTCTTTTCGTCGGGGCTGACTTCGATGCCATTGGTGGTACCCATGCCGGTTTCGAGCAAATCGACTTGACCCTGGGGACCGACCCGCCAGATTTGGCCGGTCTGCTCCGCCCAGTTGGGGTCGGAGGCGTAGACGATGTCGTTGGCGCCGATAGCGATGTCGTTGGGCTGGTTCATCGCGGGTTCGTGGGCATAGGCACTGATTGCCTGGCTCTCCATATCGACGCGTAGGACGTTATGATTGGTATAATCGGCAATCAGCATATCGCCTCCGCTGTGGAAGCGGATGCCGTTGCCGATGCTGCCGTTGGGCAACTCGATAAAAACGCTGGATTCGCCTTGCGGGGTGACCTTACCGATGGTGCCTTGGTGGTGGAAGTTCACGGCGTAGAGATTGCCTTGGAGGTCACAGGCGGGCCCCTCGATCCCCGAGGTGAAACCACCGGGTTTGGTGAAGATACTGCTGGTGTAGAGTGCGTCGGGCATGGTTTGGCTCCTCGTTTGGTTGCTAGTTCGCAGAAATCGCAATATAATCCCTGCACACGCCTATGGGCAATTTTTAAACGGAGGTCATGATGAACGCACGAAATATGATGGTACTGCTCGCCCTTTATTTGTTAGCTACCACCGCGTCGGTTTTGGCGCACTGCGAAATCCCCTGCGGTATCTACGGCGACAACGCGCGTTTTTCGGCGATGGAAGAGAATCTGACGACGATCGAGAAGGCGATGGGGCAAATCGCCGAGTTGGCGGGCAAGGACGACGCCCAGAGCGCTAACCAATTGGCGCGTTGGGTCGGCGCCAAGGAAGAACACGCCAATAAAATCCAGCATGCGGTATCGCAGTACTTCATGACCCAGCGGCTCAAGGTGCCAGTCGCGGATGCGGACGATACGGCGATGGCGGCATATACCAATAAGGTAGTCTTGTTGCACAAGATCCTGCGTGGTGCGATGAAGTGCAAACAGACCGTAGACGCGCAGAAGGTCGAAGCGGTGCGCAAGTTGGTGCACGAGTTCAAGCACGCCTACGAGATGAAGTAGGTGCTAAGGCGTTAACTGGAGTGTTTTTTTAGAAGGGTCTTAAAAGGCGAGAGTGGATCCCCGCTTCCCAATTGGAGGTGGGGATTTTTTTGTTTAACGCAAAAGCAGGAGTTTGGCGTGGGCTTGTAGAGTCGGGGTGGTCAAGCGGGCGAAGTAGAGGCCAGTGGCGGCAGAGCGGCCATGTTGGTCTTGACCGTGCCAAGTGATGTGATGGAAGCCGGTATCGAGTATCTCGTCGACAAGCGTGCAGACGCGCTGGCCTTGCAGATTATAAAGGGCGAGGTGCACGGGGCCGACGTTTGTCTGTTGGAAGTCGATGCTGGTGTTTGCGTTAAAGGGGTTGGGCCAGATTTGTAGCGGGGTCTGCGGTCTGTCCGTGGAGCGTTTGGCGATTGCTGAGGATGCGTGGAGGATCCATTGGCGACTGGTTTTTTCAAAGCCGCGGCGGATTTCGACGCGGATCGTATCGGCAACATGGCCGGTAGAGGTGTGCAGGAATTGCGGGGCCATGACAGGCTGGCGCTGGCCGTTGAGCGACCAGATATAGGTTTGTCTATTGGGGTGGTCGGAGCGGACGATGAAAGCGATGGCTTGGTTTGCGATAAAGGAATCGCGCCAGGTGGGGGCGAAGCGGAGAGATGCCGGGAGCGATGGGCGGATTTGCACTATTATCGTGTCGGGATTGATGGCGAAGCTGTCGAGGCGGACAAAGAGCAGGCAGGCGCCGGTGTCGATGGCGGTTAGCACCACCTTATTGGAGATGATGGCTAATGTGGTATCGCTGGAGGTCCATACGGCGGCGTTGCTTATGGGATATTCGTTGCCATCGGTATATCGGCCGATTAGGTGCAGATGGCGTTTTTTGCCTTGTACTATATTGAATTTATGTTGCAGTGGACGCAGGGAATGCAGCAAGGGGCGGGCGGTGCCAGGGGAGAAAGGCATGCGACCCGGCCAGGCGGTGTGTAGGGTTTGGCCGCGGTCTACGATGGATTGATCTGGGTCTCGCGGCAAGTCGTAGATGAGTTGGGCTAGGGTGTCGAGGCCTTGTGGATCGAGTAGATAGAGTTCGTCGTGACGGTTGCCGAGGCCATCCCCGATGCGGCCACCGGCCGAAAAGGTGAATGCTCCGCTAGGGGTGCCGCCGCCGAATACGACGGCGCGACCACCGGGAGGTAGGAATGTCTCGGCGGGGAAGGCAAAGATTTTGCCGTCGCCGTCGGAGAGGCCGCAGCCGCTGAGGTCCACGGGCGTCTGGCCGGCGTTAAGGAGTTCGACGAATTCGTCTTCGTAGGCATGTCGGTGGCCATCGTTGTTGGCGTCGCCCGATATGCCGGCAGGTGGGTCGGAGAGCACTTCGTCGATATGGATCTGCGGTCGCGGTTGCAGATGAAGGTTATAGTGCTGGGCGGCGATCCCGCCGCGGCCGTCGGCCGCTTCAAAAGCGACGGCGAAAGAACCGGTGGTGTCGGGTGCATGTCCCTGGATTAGGCCGCTTTGATAATCGAGTTTGAGCCAGGCGGGGGCTTGGGCAAAAGTGAAGACCAATGTGTTGTGTTCTGGATCGGTCACGTCAACTTGGTAGCGATACCAGCCATTGGTAAAAGCGGTGGTATCGGGAGTTGAGGTAATGCTGGGTGGGTTGTTGTGCGGTTCGATAGGGGCGACGCGGATTTGGCGTTGCGCGAGGAAGAGGGCATCGAGCCAGCATTCTATGCGCGTGTGCCCTGGACGCAGGCCTTTGATGCGGGCGCGGGTGCGGATCTCGGCGATAGGTGGGGCGACCGAAAGCCATTGAAAATCACTCGCATCAAGGGTATCGATGCCGGTGGGATGGGTGCCGAGAAGGACTAGGTTGCGAGTTTGGCCTTCTTTTATTTCCGGGTCGGCGATGGCGAAGGTGTTGTATTGTGTTTGTGCTCGGCCGGGGGAGAATAAACCTCTGCCCGGCAGAGCGGTGTGCGGGCGGTAGGTCTGGTCGTGACGAACGAGCGATTGGTCAAGGTTGCTCTTGCTGGTAAATGTATAATCCAACACAGTGTCCGCCCTTGCATTTAATAGCAATAGACGGTCGCCGGAGTTGGTTAGGCCATTGCCGATACGGCCGTCGTCGGCGAAAACCGGTACGGTAAAACTAGTGGGTTGGCCGCCGCCAAAAAGTACGATATACGAGTCAGGGGCCAAGAGGGCTTCGGGGGGAAAATGAAAACCGGCGCTGGTTTTGACGTCGTCGTCAGAGAGGCGCCAGCCAGCCAAGGAAATCGGTGTCGAGCCGGTGTTGTAGAGTTCTATAAATTCGTCTTCGTAGGCATTGAGCCGTCCGTCTTGGTTGGCATCGCCGAATGAACTTGAAGGCGGGTCGGCGAGGATTTCGCTAATGACGATGGGGTAGCTGGTTTTGGACCGGGGGGGTTGTGGGGGCGGCTCGGGAGCGGTTGGTAGAGTAGTAGGGGTTGGTGATGTGCCGGATGTATCGCTTGGTGTTGTTGAGTCGGCGATCGCGTAGCCTGGGGAAAAGGCCGTGCCATTGGGCGCTGCGGTTTTGTGCGGTATTAAGGCGCCGCTACCCGCAGGGATGCGTACTACGGACTGGTTATTGGGCCAAGAGGCTAACGATGCCGTATCGATGGTGTCGCCTGCGGCATCGAGCAGGAGTACCACATCGCCGGAGTTGGTTAGGCCATTGCCGATGCGGCCGTCGTCGGCGAAGGCGGGCATGGAGAAACCTGTGGGGGTACCACCGCCGAAGAGCAGTAGCCGGTCGCCAGGAGGAAGCTTCGTTGAATCGGGGAAGGTGAAGAGGCTCGCGAGTGAAACGTCGTCGTCGCCGAGGCGCCAACCCATCAAAGAGACGGTATCCGGACCGGTGTTATAGATTTCGATGAACTCGTCTTCGTATGTTTTACGCGTGCCGTCTTGGTTGGCGTCGCCGGCAATCCCCGGCGGCGGGTCGGCGAGGATCTCGTCGATGACGATGGCGGCCGGAGTTGCCGTTGGGAAATATAGTATCGACAACAAAACGGGCAGCAGATATTGTAGACGGGGTTGGCTATTGCACATGCCTGGGTGCAAGCAAAAGGCGCGCCATTGTGACCGATTTGGGTTTACTCCATTAGGAACAGGGTATTATGGGCAGCGGTGGGATTGTGCTATCCGAGGTCGGTGCATCTTTTGCGCGACACAACTGTAGACCGGGGGTAACGCTTCTTTGCACCCGGTTAGCGCGCTGTTATATTGAGCAAGACTAGGACTATCTCAACACTACTCTGGCCGTAGGGTGGCAGGCTTCGGGTGTCGCGGTATTTCTTGGGATAGTTTTTGACGAAAGGTCAAAAACCGATGCGCCGAATACTCTTCATCTACTTGCTGGTCTGTTGTTCCCCCACTGTGCTTTATGCGCAAATTCGCTTTACGGACCAGGCTCCTATCGCCGGTGTGGCGGACGGGGGCGAGGCCAATGGTGCTGCTTTCGGCGACTATAGCGGTGATGGCCTGCCCGATTTGTTCGTCGCGCGCTTGGGTGAAGGCGTGCAGCCCTTACTCTACTTGAACCAGGGCGACGGGACATTCGCCAACGAACGCGCGATGGTTGCCGGGATCGGATCGACGATGGGTGGTATTTTTGTCGACTACGACGCCGACGGCGATCTCGATCTTTATACCGTGCATTTTTTTGAACCGAATCGCCTGCTCGAAAACGAGGGCGGACGGTTAGCCGTCGTCGATGGTGCCGAGGTGTCCGGTGACCAACTTTCTTCGACTACGGCGGCCTTTGCGGATTTCGACGGCGATGGCCTGGTCGATTTGTATACCGGCAGTCGTTTCCGCAGCCCCAATCAATATTATACCCGCATCGCCGAGGATGGTTTTATCGAACGCAGCGAATCGCATAGTGCTCTGCGCTCGGGTCAGGAGAGTTTTGGCGCGGTGCCTTTCGATTACGATGCGGACGGCGACCAGGATCTCTATGTGAGCAGCCTCGGTTTCGCCAATTTGCTCTATCGCAACGAGAGAGGAACTTATCGTCAGGTCGCACGAGAGACGGGACTTATCGACGAGGGGGCGAGCGTGGCGGCCTTGCCGGCTGATTACGACAACGACGGCGATCTCGACGTGTTTATGGTCCGAGCCAGAGGCGGGCTCAATAGCCTCTATGCGAATGACGAAGGGCATTTCTCCGAAGTCTCGGCCGGTGTGGAGGGGACGATCAGCAGCACCGGGGCGGTGTGGGCGGATTTTGACAACGACGGTGATCTTGACCTGTTGGTGTCCAATATAGGCGCGACGGCGCTCTACGAGAATACGGCTGATGGTCATTTCGACGCCATTGCAGGCACGGCTCTNNTATGATGCGGATGGTGATGTCGACGTGTTTGTGAGCGGACTGGGTGCGGCCGACTTGTTATTGCGCAACGATAGTGCATCTGCCCGTTGGTTGCGCGTTGAGTTAGTGGGACGACCGGGGCGGACGACTTTGGGGAGCCGAGTGTGGGTGTTGGGGGTGGACGGGATCCAGTTGCGCGAGCAGCGTGCGGCGACGCAAATCGGTAATGCGCACGGCGGACTACTGCATTTTGGAGTGGGCGCACAGGAGCGGGTGGATGTCGAGATCAAATGGGCTTCGGGGCAGCGGCAGTTTATCGGCGACGTCGACAGTGAGCAAGTCTTGCGCGTGCAGGAGCCGCTGCTGCGCATTGATGCTGTGGTCGAACCTGGTCTTGCGCCGCAATGGCGGCCGTTGGCGTTTGTGGTGGAAGTCCGTAATGCGGGCGCGCAAGAGGTTGTAGAAGCCCGCCTGATCGGCCGGGTTGAAGTGCGCGATGAGGTGCACTATGAAGAAAGCCTTGTCGTGCCGCCGCTTGCGGCGGGCGAGTCCGTGCGGCTGCGCTTTCCGACTTGGACGCCTGAATTCGGCGGTGCGCACCGTTTCTCATTTCAAGTGCAAGTCGACGACGCGGTTGCGGCCAATAATAATTGGGAGAGGGTTCATGTGTTGCATCGTTTTAACGATGTAGCCCCGCAATTGGGCGTGGCCGATCCGGGCCCGGGTTTTGCCGGGGCTTGGTCCGATTTTGACCGCGATGGCGATATCGACCTCTACCTCTCGAATGGCGGTTCGTCGGGCGATGGGGTCAATGCGCTCTACCGCAACGACGGGGACGCGGGCTTTGCCGAAATCGCCGAGATGAGCGGTGTGGCCGACGTCAGTAATAGCACCGGCGTAGTCTTCGCCGATTTCGATCGCGACGGCTGGCAGGATCTGTTTGTCTCGAAGGGGGGCTTCACCCGCAACGGTGAGGCCAATAGGTTTTTCCACAACGAAGGGGATGGTACTTTCGCCGACGTGTCGGAAGCCGCGGGTTTCGATGAGGTGCAGTCGAGCTATACGGCGGTCGTGGGTGATTATGACCTAGACGGTTATATCGACCTCTATGTCGCACAGTTTCGCGGCCAGCCGAACCACCTTTACCACAACGACGGCGAAGGAGGTTTTGAAGAAGTCGGCCCGGAAAAGGGCATCGTTAGCCTATTCAATTTCAGCGGTAGCGCCGCGGCCTTTGCCGACTACGACGGCGACGGCGACACGGATCTCTATGCGAGTATGTTTGGGACCTTCGATGTCTTTTACGCCGAAACCGGCGCAGCTAGTTTCAGTGCCGCGCAAGTCGGTGACGAAGGCTCAGCGGTTGGGATCGCGAATGGCGATTACGACAACGACGGCGATCTCGACGTCTATATTGTAAACCAGGGATTGCGCAGCGTGTTGCGTCGCAACGACGTCGAGGCGGTGACCTTTGCCGATGTCGGGGGCGAGAGCGGTACTGAGAACCAGACGCCGGGCGCCGGTTGTGCCTTTGGCGATTTCGACTCGGACGGCGATCTCGATCTCTTCGTGGTCAACGGCTTCGCGCCCGATCGGGTCTTTATGAACCAGGGCAACGGGACTTTTGTCGATATGGCTGTGGCTTATGGTATGGCGGATACCTCGCAGGCCTGGGCGGTGCTGCTGGGCGACTATGATTCAGACGGCGATCTCGATCCGTATGTGATTAATGAAGGCTCGGCCAATCGGCTCTATCAGAATAACAATGCCGATTACAATTGGTTGCAGGTCGGTGTGCGCGGTGTACAGAGCAATGTCGACGGGATCGGTACGCGAGTGCAGTTGTTTGCTGACGGGCGGACGTTGATGCGCGATGTCAATGGCACGGCGGGAATGTCGCAGAGCAGCCGCGTATTGCACTTCGGGCTGGGGCGGTCGCAGCACGTGGATTCGCTATGGGTGCGCTGGCCGAATGGGCAGATGGATCGTTTTCTCGACCTGCCCGCCAATAGTCGGTTAGAGGTGGTGGAGGGTGAGGGTGCGGTCACGGTAGTGGCCGAGGCGGAAGGCGGTTTGCCGACGGCCTTTGTATTGGAGGCGAACTTTCCCAATCCTTTTAACGCCGAGACGAGGATCCGCTATGGGATTGAGGTGCGTGGAGTGGTGGTGATGGCCGTGTATAATACCTTGGGGCAGCGCGTGCGAGTTTTATTCGATGCGGAGCAGGAGGCTGGGCGATACAAAGCGGAGTGGGATGCACGAGACGACGGAGGACGCGCGGTGGGCAGTGGAGTTTATTTTTATCGCTTGCAGAGTGGCGGTAGAGTGTTGACGCAGTCGATGGTACTATTGCGGTAGCGGGTGGTGGAGGTTCGAACGGTCATTGCGCGCCGCGGGCATTTTTTTATGCGCGCAGCCATTTTTTGTGCTCGTTGACACTAGCTCGGAATTAATAAAATTAGGTATGGCGCGGTTTAAAATCCACCGATGACGGAGACCCGATGTACGTCGCCGAGGTCGGAGAAAGAAGAGTAGGCGTAGTCGACGGTATAGCGATCGATGGCCAAACCTGCTCCGGCGGTTACGCCCAGAGGGTCCTCGCCGCTGACACCGGTCTGCCGAGTGCTATAACCGGGGCGGATGTAGAGGCCACCGGCGACCTTGATTTCGAGGCCGAAGGATAGATAGGGGTCGTTGTCGTTGGGCAGGTTGAAATCGGCCAATAGCAACATGGGTACAGGCATATGCGCGGGGCGGTGCGCTAACCCAAGGCGGATATGCACGGGCAATGAGTCTTTGAAGTTGCCGGCGAAACCTGCGCGCACAAAACCGATGTTGGTGAGCGAAGCGCCGAGACTCATGCCCTGGATCGGACCGCGAGCGAGCAGGCCGAGATCGACGAGATAGGCGTCGGAGGAGAATTCATCAATGCTCGAATAGACGGCTTTGAGGTTGGCACCGACGGCCAACCAGTCTGGTCCGAGCCGCTGGGCTATCGAAACATAGGTAGCCAGGTCGGCTGCGCCGAAGGTGCCCAGGGCACGGCCCTCCTCGTCAGTGCGCTGCAGATCGCCGTAGGAGACGTAATTGGCGCTGATGGCGATCACCCGGTGCTCCTTGGGAAAGGCGACGGAAACGAAACCGGCCTGAGAATCGACGAGGTAACTGTTGAGCGAGAGCGCAGCAGTGCGCCGTTTGACTCCGAACAAGCCGGCGGGGTTCCAGGCCGTGGCCTCTACGTCGCCGGTGACGGCCGCATAGGCCCCACCGAGGGCGGTGGAACGTGCACCGACGCCGACTTTAAGAAAATTGAAGCCCGTGGTGCCGGCATTGGAGTTGATCGCAGTGGCGGGCTGCCATGCCGAGAGTAGCAGGCAGGCGGCGAGGGCGCAGTATCTCATAGTGTAGTATCTCCGGTAGTCATTCTATTGCACGCGCTCATACTAAGCCGTATACACGTTTCAAGCTGTGGTGCGTTCCAGGGCGTAGGCCATACGCAGCAGTTTGGCCTCTTCGAGCGGTGGGGCCAAAAGCTGAACGCCGATGGGCAGGCCGTCCGCGCCATTGGCGTAGGGGACCGATATGCCCGGAATGCCGGCGAGGTTGACCGAAGCGGTGTAAATGTCGTTGAGGTACATCTGCAGGGGGTCGTCGGTTTGCTCCCCGAGGCGGAAGGCGGTGGTCGGCGCGACCGGCGAGAGAAGTATGTCGCAGGCCGTGAAGGCCTTTTCGAAATCCTGGCGGATGAGAGTGCGCACCTGCTGTGCCTTGCGATAATAGGCGTCGTAGTAGCCGGCGCTTAATGCGTAGGTGCCAAGCATGATGCGGCGTTTGACTTCTTCGCCGAACCCCTCGCTACGGGTTCGCAGATACATTTCCTGTAGATTCAAATCGCCCTCGGCGCGGTGTCCGTATTTGACGCCGTCGTAGCGTGTGAGGTTGGCCGAGGCTTCGCCCATGGCGATAAGGTAATAGGTGCCGATGCAGTATTCGGGATGACCGGCGACGGGCAGTTGCACATCGACGAGTTCAGCGCCGGCGTCTGCCAACGTGGCGGCGGCGCTTTGTGCGGCGGTCGCTACTTCAGCATCGAGCCCGGCGGGGAAATGCTCTTGTGCCAGGCCGACTTTCAATCCTTTGATGCCGTCCTTGAACTCGGCGAGATAATTGGCTACCGGCGCGTCGATAGAAGTCGAGTCGCGCGGGTCGTGACCGGCGATCGCTTGCAGTAGTAGGGCGGTGTCCTCGACGTCCTTGCTTATGGGGCCGATCTGGTCGAGTGACGAAGCGTAAGCGACCAAACCGTAGCGCGAGACACGGCCATAGGTCGGCTTGAGCCCTACTACGCCGCAGTATCCGGCGGGTTGGCGTACAGAACCGCCGGTATCGGTGCCAAGGGCGAGAATGGTCTCGTCGGCGGCGACGGCAGCGGCCGAACCACCGCTGGAACCGCCAGGCACGCGCTCGGGGTCACGGGGGTTCAGAGTGGGGCCGAAATAGGAGTTTTCGCACGACGAGCCCATGGCGAACTCGTCCATATTGGTTTTGCCGATGATTATGGCGTCGGCTGCACGTAGTTGGGCGACAACGGTGGCGTCGTAGGGGGCGATATAGTGTTCGAGTATTTTCGAGCCGCAAGTAGTGCGGCCTCCCCGGACACAGAGCACGTCTTTGAGAGCAAGGGGGATCCCGGCTAAAGGGCCTAAGGGCTCGTTTTTCGCGCGGCGGCGGTCGATCTCATCCGCGTGTGTTAGGGCGCCTTCGGCGTCAATGCTGATAAAGGCGTTGATCTGGCCATCGACGGCGCTGATGCGGTCGAGCGTGGCCTGCACCAATTCGCGCGCCGTGATTTCCCTCTGTTGCAGCCGGGTTATGAGTTCGTGAGCAGTGGCTTGGTTTAGCGCCATAGGTCAGGAAGCGGATTGCTCCTTGTTTTTGGACTGCGACACGGCCTGGGTCGGTGCCTGGGTCGGTGCCTGGGTCGGTGCCTGGGTCGGCGGTGGGGGATTGATGTCGATTTCTTCCTGCACGTCGCGCATAGCGGTACGGAATTCGCGAATGCCCTTGCCTAGCCCCTGCGCCATCTCGGGGATGCGCTTGGCGCCGAAGATGAGCAGAATGATGACGAAGATGATGAGTATTTCCCAATGGCCCATGCCAAACATGCTTCTATCTCCTGGAAAGGATCATCAATAACTGTAGCGGTAGTAATACCAGCCGACGAATATGCCCAATAGCGTGACGAGGTTGAAGCGCAACGCCAGTTCAAACGAAAAAGACAGGATAATGAGGTTGAACATATGCGGGCCGATCGAATATGTCACGTACTGCAAGAGAGCCCGTTCGACGATCGTATCGGTACCGGCAACGAAAGTGAGAATTACACGCAGCGCCTCGCCGATTATATTGGCGCCGAGCATGCTCGTGAACAGGATGAGGACCAGGTGGCCTACGGGTTTGTCGCGCAGCATCAAGGATCAGGCGTGCTGTGTGACTTCGTTGCTGAACATCCGGAAGATCCAGCGGTAGAACCCTGAGAAAATATAGATGAGGGCCATTGGAAAAAAGAAGATGCTGTCGTATATGGTCAGCCCGACCGTAGTGACGGAATATATTTGTTTGAAGCGGTCGCTGAACGAGGTGCCGCGAAAGTTGGGTATGGGGTCGTAGTCGAGGCGACTCACCATCAGAAATCCGAGCAACACTACCAATAATGCGGCCAACGGAGTGGCGTGTGGACTCTGCCAGGCGTTGACGAAGACCACGTACTGGGTGAGGCATATCGCCGCAGTGGGGATCGGCAAGCCCATATAAAATTCGCCGCGCTCGTCTTCGAGACTGAGTGTATTGAAACGGGCCAGGCGGATCGCGCCGCAGAGCAGAAAGACGAAGACCAGTCCCATACCCCAGTCGGTGTGCAAATGAGCTTGATAGATGAGCACGGTGGGAACGATGCCGAAAGTGCAGACATCGACGATCGAGTCGAATTGGATCCCGAACTGCGAGTCATTGCCCATTCTGCGAGCTAACTTGCCGTCCATCTTGTCGAGTACCGCGCCGAGGAAAATTAGCCAGGCCGCTGGTACGTAGTTACCCTGAAATACGTAGTGCAGTGCCAAGAAACCGCAAAAGAGGTTGCCGACTGTGAACGCATTGGGTATAAACCGCATCATATATTTAGTATGACTCCAACTCGTTAGCGTCGCATTCGATGCCGCGGCCGCTTCTCGATGAGTAAATCCAATTTGTAATGCTCGTTGTGACGCACGACATCGAGTGTTGCTACTTCGCCGACTCGAAGGCCGCGGAGTATGTCGATGGCTTCGTCCGTGTCCTGAATTTTTTCGCCGCCGATGGTGGTGATCACATCGCCGCTTTCTAAGCCTGCGAGTTCGGCCGGGCTGTCGATGGCTATTTTGACGACTAAAACCCCTTCGATCGAATCGAGTGCCAGATATTCGGCCAATGGCGGAGTAATATCCTGCAAGGCCATGATACCAGTCCAAGACCGCCGAACCTGGCCGTGCAGGCGAATCTCATCAAGAAAACTCCGGGCGGTATTGATCGGAATGGCAAAGCCGATGCCGATCGAACCGATCGTATAGTCGCCGCCGGTATAGATAAAACTGTTGATCCCGATGACTTCACCGTCGGCGTTGACTAAAGGGCCACCGCTATTGCCGGGGTTGATGGCGGCATCCGTTTGGATCATGTCCCGATAGTAGTAATCGCCATGCGGTTCGGGAATATCGCGATCTAGGGCGCTGACTACGCCGATACTGACTGTGGGACCCAAGTCGAAAGGGTTCCCAACGGCAAGGGCCCATTCACCTACCAAAATATCGTCCGAATTCCCTAGCGGCGCAACCGGAATATCGGCCTCGTCGACCTTGAGCACGGCCAGATCGAAATTGATATCGGATGCCACATAGCGCGCTTCGAAGGTGCGGCCGTCGGGTTCAGGCAGTGAGACCGTAATGCGTTGTAGGCTGTGTGGGTCGCCAATAACGTGGCTATTTGTAAGGATATAGCCTTTGTTGTCGACGACGAAACCGGAGCCGGTGGAGACTCTGTTGCGATCTTGGGGGACGACATGATAGAAGGGTGAAAAAAAGTTCCAAAAAGGGTCAGCGCGAAACTGATATAACTGAGATACGCGCTCGCGGTAACGCACGTGTAAGCTGACGACCGAAGGTTGTACCCGTTCTACGGCTTCAACCACGGCCGTTCGGCGTGAATTACTAATAGAATCGGCATGGCTATTGGAGGCGGTGAATAGGCTTAATAGTGCGAGAATGTAGATCTTGTGCAATGTGTACATCCCTGTATTTATTTATTCCTAACAATAAATAAATACAGGGGTATATGCAAGAAAAAGCACGGCTATTTTTTGGGGCCGTAGGCCACCCAGAGTAAGCTTAAGCCCAATGCAGGTGCGGTGGCTCCGGCGGCGGCGCGGTCTTGGCTAGCGAGCAGTTTGCGAATGGCGTCAGGGGGGAGATGGCTGCGGCCGACTTCAACCATAGTACCCACAAGAATTCGCACCATATGGCGCAAAAAGCGGTTGGCTTCGATTTCAAAAACGAGTTCGCTGCCCTGTTGGGACCAATTCGCCGCAAAAACCTGACAGTTAAAGCGCTCGGGCACGGGATCTTGTTTGCAAAAGGCACCAAAATGGTGTTCGCCGGGTAGAAAAGCAGTGGCTTCAACCATTAGTGGCAGAGAAAGCTCCGGGTAGTAAGTCCAGACTTGAGGGCGATTTAAAGCTGCTTTCCCCTGATGTATGCGATAGCGGTAGCGTTTGCGCTTGGCATTATAGCGGGCATGGAAGTCGGGAGGGGCTTCTTCAATGTGGCGTATGGCAATATCGGGTGGCAAAATACCGTTGAGTCCGCGCAATAGGCGTTCGATTGGCAGAGTGGATTTCGTTTGGAAATGAGCGACTTGGCCTAAGGCATGTGTTCCGGCATCAGTGCGTCCCGAGCCAATGGGGCGAATCGCCTCTTTGACCAGGATTTGCAAGGCGCGTTCAAGCTCACCTTGGATCGTGCGCCCATTTTCTTGGCTTTGCCAGCCGACAAAATGGCTGCCGTCGTATTCGAGTAGAAGGCGAAGGGTGCGCATGGTTTATCGCAGGTAGAGCATTAGCCCGATAAGGCCCAAGGCCGTCAAGGCCGCCAAGCCATCGGCGCGGGCTAGGCGCAACACGTGGTAGTGGGTGCGTTGGGCGCCGCCCTGATAGCAGCGGCTCTCCATAGCTAGGGCCAGTCGGTCGGCGCGGTCGAAAGCGGATACAAAGAGCGGAGCGAGCAGGGGGACGAGGTTTTTGATCCGACGCAGGGGGTTGCCCCCAAAGTCCGCGCCTCGGGCCAATTGTGCCTTGCGTAGGCGTTCGGCCTCGTCGACGAGGACGGGAATAAAACGCAGGGCGATGGAGATCATCATCGCCAGGTCCCCCGCGGGGAAGCCGAAGCGTTGCAAGGGTCTAAAGAGACGCTCTAACCCGCCGGTCAATTGCATTGGCGAAGTGGTGAGGGTCAATAGCGAGGCGGCGACGATTACCGCGGCTAACCGCACAGCGAAGAAGGCGCCCAGGTGCAGGCCTTCGCTGGTGACTGCGTGTTCGGAAAGCGGCAGGAGGAAGACCGCGCGACCTGGCGTCAGCAGGGAGTGCAGGCCGAAGGTAAAGGTGAATAACCAGATAAAGGGTTTGAGATTGCGCAAGACCAGGCGATAGGACAGGCGTGTAAGGGCGATGGCGAAGAGCAGGAAGGCGGCAAAGATTAACAGGGGGACGAAGCTGCGCGCCGACAGTGCTACGATCATCAGCGAGAGCGAGGCGATGAGCTTGGTGCGCGGATCGAGGCGGTGGATCGGTGAGTCGAGCGCGACGTAGCGGCCGAGCGTGATGTCCTGCAGAAAGGCCAAGCTTAGGGCAGGAAGCGGTCGGTAAAGGCGGCTATGGGGTCGACGGCGTCCTTGGCGATCAGATCGGCGGAGACCATTTGCTGTAAAAGATTCTGCCAGCGCGCGGCGGTCATGCTGCCGAGGCCGTTTTGTCGGGCGGTTTCGTCGAGGATCAGCGCTTTGGATTCGGTGGCGCCGTAGACGAGGATATCCATGCCCATATCGGGGTTGAGCGAGTTGATGTGGCGATTCGTTTCGCTTGGGTCGGCTAGGTATTGCGCCCAGCCTTTGACGCTGGCGCGGACGACGGCCTCGACGAGTTCGGTTTTGGTGGAGATGGTCTCTTCAGTGGCGATCAGCACGCTGGCATAGGGATTGAAACCGATGTCGGCGACGAGCAAGGATAGGGGGTCGCCGCCTTTGGATTTGGCGATGAAGGGTTCGCTGAAGATATAGCCTTGCTGGGCGAAGTTGTCATCCATCAGGAACTGGGTGACATTGCCGGGATAGGGGACTATGTTGACGCCTGTCAGCGGATATTTCCATCGTAGATAGTGCGAGAAGGCCGGGCGTTGCGACATGGCTAGGGTGATATGTTCGATGTTGGCGATGTCCTTGATCCCTGATTTTTCATGTACCATGATGCAGCGCGGATTGATCTGGTAGGGAGCCATCAAGGCGACCACGGGCACTTGTTGCGCGCGTGCGTAGAGCACGTCGTCGGCATTGGTGACGCCGAAGGCCACGGCGTCGGTGGCTACGCGTTGGATGATGGGGGCGTTGGGGCCGCCGCCGAGTATTTCTACTTCGACGCCGTGCTCTTTGTAATAACCGTGGATCTGGGCGGCATAGAAGCCGCCGTGCTCGGCTTCGGGAAACCAGTTTAGGGCGAGTTGCACCTTGGGCAGGGCATTGGGGTTCGCTTGCGTTTGTTCTTTTTCGGAGGCGCAAGCGATGAAGAGCAGCAGGCTCGCTAAGATTGTGATTTTAATGGTCATGATTATGAGCTGTCCGTTTTGAAGGTGGTGCCGCATTTTCTCTGGTACTGGTTCGGTTTAAAGCTGGCTTCGGATACTCCCGATTATCTCCTGCAGAACGTCATCGGGGGCGCTGATCGTCCCATCATAAGGGTAGAACATACGGCCCCAATTCTCATCGACAAACTCAAAACTGTTGACGGTCCTCGGAGAACTGTATCTGGGCAGTATATGCACATACAGGTGGCGGGCTTTGTTTTGTACAATTGGCGTAGTTGAATCGCTCGACTTTGTATGGGCCGATTAAAGTTTTTTAGACCTTTGTCGCGACGTTAAAAAACTCGGCCCGCTCCTCGTCTGTAGTTTCTAAAAAGTCTATGTCACTGTCTCTTTGGGCCCATCGATAGACGCTGCCGAGAATAATGGGGGTTGTGCAGGCACAGTTCCCAATGCTCAGAATCTGTCATTTTAAATTCCTCGAAACTCATTGTGTTATAGAGTGTGAAGAATGATCGAAGACAGTGGATAGGGCGTCGCCCACAGCGCTTTCCGCCGATCGTGTTAGCACCGCCTCACTCCAGCGTCCCCGTCCAGCGCTTGAGCATAAAGTTGCTCAATGTGCCCACCAAGGTAAAGATGCCGAGGCCCAATAGCGTGCAAAACAGAATACAGGCGAAGAGATAGTCGGTCTGGATCTTCTGGGAGGAGTTAATGATGATATAGCCCAGGCCGTAGTTTTCGGTGCCATAGCCGGCGAAAAATTCGCCGACGATCGCGCCAATCACCGATAGGCCGCTGGAAATCCGGGCGCCGGTCAACATATGCGGCACGGCCCCGGGCACGCGGAGTTTGAACAATATCTGCCAGCGACTGGCATTATTGAGCGCAAAGAGGTCCAAGAGGTTGGGGTCGACGCGGGTCAGGCCGGTGGTGGTATTGGCGATGACCGGAAAGAGCGAAATTATGAAGGAGACGGCGACCACGCCCTTCAGACCATAACCGATCCACAGCACGATCAATGGTGCGACGGCGACGATGGGCACGGTCTGCAGAAAAATCGCGTAGGGGTAGAGGCTACGTTCTATTATGCGCGATTGCGAAAAGATCAGTGAGACGAGAAAACCAAAGGTAAAGCTGAGTGTGAAGCCCAATAGTGCGCCGGTGGCGGTGAGTGCCGTGGCCGATAACAGACGCGGTAAGTTGACGCCGACGGCGCTGGCCACTTGCAAGGGGCCGGGCAGCATGAAGGGCTTGATCTCAAAGAGCACGACGGCTCCGTGCCAAGTGCAGAGCACGAGAGCGAAGAATAACAAAGGGGGCAGAGCGTTGATGGTGAGTTTGCGCAACTTTTCCATCAGGCGCCGGCCTCGCCGAGTTGGTGCGAGATCGTTTCAGCTAGCAGTACAAACTCGGGCGTTGAGCGCAGGTTGGGATCGCGCGGATGGTCGAAAGGGATCGCTATATCGGCGATTAGTTGGCCCGGTCGTGCGCTCATGACCAGGACCCGCTGGCTCAAGAAGACGGCCTCGTAGACGTTGTGGGTAATAAAAAGACCGGTCCAACGGTCTTCCTGCCAAAGCCGCAACAGCTCCTCGTTGAGCCGCTGGCGGGTGATCTCGTCGAGTGCACCGAAGGGTTCATCGAGCAGCAAGAGCTCGGGACTGGTGGCTAGGGCGCGGGCAATCGAGGCGCGCATGCGCATGCCGCCGGAAAGTTGCGCCGGGTAGGCGTCGGCGAATTCGGCGAGGCCTACCATGTCGATGACTTGCGCGACTCGATCGGCATCAGTTTGCTCGCGCAATTCGAGCGGTAGGCCGACATTGCGCGCGACTGAGCGCCAAGGCAGCAGGGTCGCGTCTTGGAAGATAAAGGCCAGATCGAGTTGCTCGCGCCGGGCATCCTTTGGTGTGCGCCCGTCGACGGTGAGGGTTCCGCCGGTGGGTTCGTCGAGGCCGGCGACCAAGCGTAAGAACGTGGATTTGCCGCAACCCGAGGGACCGACGATGGAGACGAATTGACCGCGCTCAATACTCAAATTCACGCCGCGTAATGCTTCGACGCCGGAGGAGAAGCGCTTGTCGATATCACGCGCTATAACTAAGTCCGCCGTCATTTAGCCTCGTGGATGATAGGTCTTATGGACCTCTTTGAGTTGGCTGCGGTCGAGGTGGGTGTAGATCTGGGTGGTGGAAATATCGGCGTGGCCCAGCAGCTTTTGCACTTCGCGCAGGTTGGCACCGCCTGCTAATAGATGTGTCGCGAAGGAATGGCGTAGCGTGTGTGGGCTGATTTCTTTTTCGCTGCTGGTTTTGTCGCCAGCTGATTTGATGATTTTCCAAATGCTCATCCTGGAGAGCGCGCCGCCCTGGATATTGAGGAAGATGTGATCGTCCGAATCGGGGCGCGCGAGATGGGGCCGGCCCTGTTTTAGATAGCGGATAAGCGCGCGAATGGCCTGGGGGCCGATGGGAACTAGGCGCTGACTCGGCCCGCGGCCGAGGACGCGGCGCAGCGCGTTGTAGGGCGGTCAGTTCCGAGACGCGAATACCCGTGGCATAGAGCACTTCGAGGATGGCGCGGTCGCGTTGCCCGAGCGGCTCGTCGGCGTCTGGGGCCGAGAAGAGGGCGGTGATTTCGTCCATCGTCAGCACGTCGGGTAGTTTTCGCTCTAATTTGGGCGCGTCGAGGTTTTCTGCCGGGTTGATCTCGGTCGTGCCTTGCAGCAGTAGATATTGGTGGAAGCGTTTGATCGAGGTGAGGTTGCGGGCCATAGTCGAAGGGCTCAAGCCGGCATCGCTGAGCGTGCGCAGCAGATGCGCGACGTGTTGCTGTTCAGCGGCTTGCAAGTGGTCGACGCCCTGCGCGGACAGGTGGCGCAGGTAGCGACCGAGGTCGCGGCGATAGGCATCGAGGGTGTTGGCCGACAGGCCTTTGTCGATCATTGCGTTGAGGAAGTGTTCGAAGGGGACGGCCAAGGTTTCGGGCAGCGGAAATTCGTCGATAGATTTGGGGCGGGCCATGTTCAGCTCTCGTCGTTCTGCTCTTGGGCGTTGTTTTCTGCTTGGTCCGGATTCTTGCTATTGCCGGTTGAATCTTCTGGTTGCATCGCTGTCGTTTCACTGTGCTCTGTGTTCTCTTCGCCGGTGGCCTGCGGGGTCTTCGCCGTGAGATGGGCGATGAGGTCTGCGGCATGCTGTGGGCTAAAACCGGGGATCGCGGCGATTTCTTCTACTGGCGTTTCGGCGATGCGTTTGACTGAGCCGAAAGCCACGAGCAGGGCATTGCGCTTTTTGGGGCCGATGCCGGGGATGTCGTCGAGCGCCGAAGTCAAGGTTCTTTTGGCGTGTTGCTCTCGGTGGTTCTTGAGCGCGAAGCGGTGCGCCTCGTCGCGCAAAACCTGTAAGAGACGCAAGCTTGCCGAAGTCTTGGGAAGGATCACGGGTTTGCTCTCGCCAGGCAGGAAGATCTCCTCGAAGCGTTTGGCGATGCCGAGCACTGGCTGATTTTCGATGCCCAATTCGCGCAAGGCTTCGACGGCGCTGGAGAGTTGGCCCTTGCCGCCGTCGATGAGCAATAGATCGGGAAAGGCCTCGCCGCGTTCGCGCAGGCCGCGAAAACGGCGGTGGACCACCTGGTGGATCGAAGCGTAGTCGTCGGGGTGCTCGAGATCCTTGATCTTAAAAAAACGGTACTGGCTGCGTTTGGCTTTGCCGTCGATAAAACAGACCAGCGAGCCGACTGAATGGGCCCCTTGGATATTGGAGATATCGATGCCCTCGATGCGGCGGGGGAGGGCATTGAGGTTGAGATCGCGTTGCAGGGCATAGACTGACTGCGGTACCTTGTCGCGGTTCATTTCGCGCTTGTGTTGACGTTCGCTGAGCATCTGGGCAGCGTTCTTTTCTGCCATTTCGAGCATCTGTGCTTTGGCGCCGCGTTGCGGTGTCGCCAAGGCGACCCTGCCTTCGGCCTTTTGCGAGAGCCAGTCGGCTATCTCATCGGCGTCATCGGGTTGTATTGGTAAGTGGATCTCGGTTGGGACGAAGTCGTTTTGCAGGTAGAATTGTCGCGTGAAAGCCGAAAGAATTTCCTCGTCGGACGATTCCATGACCCCACCCAAAAAGTGGTGTTTCTTACCGAGCAGGCGCCCTTCGCGAATCTCAAGGACGCTGCAGCAGGCCTCGTCGTCGCTGCGAGTAAGGCCGAGTACGTCACGGTTGATCTTGTCGTCAAAGACGACTTTTTGCCGTGCGCGCATTGACTCCAGCGCTTTGAGTTGGTCGCGAAAGCGGGCGGCTTTTTCGTAGTGCATATCGGCGGCGGCATCGGCCATTTGCTTTTGCAACTCTTTGATCACTTCGCTGTTCTGGCCGCGAATGAAACGCACGGCGCTATCGATTGTTTTTTTGTATTCGGCTTCGCCGACTAATTTTTCACAAGGGCCTTCGCAGCGCTTGATATGATATTCGAGGCACAATCTCACTTTATCTGAAGGTAGTTTGAAATCGCAACTACGGACGGGAAAGACTTTGCGTAACATGTCGAGGGTAGTGTGCATCGCGCGCACATTACTATAGGGGCCTAGATACCGTGAACCGTCGCGAATGACATCGCGGGTGGCATAGACGCGGGGGAAAGCTTCGTCGGTGATGCGAATATAGGGGTATTTTTTATCGTCTTTGAGCAGGATATTGTAGCGCGGTTTGTGGGCCTTGATCTGCGTGGCTTCGAGAATCAAGGCCTCCTGCTCGGTGCTGGTGACGATATAGTCGAGATCGACGATATTGCGGACTAACGCTTTGAATTGACGGCGACCATCGCCGCTGGCTTCTTGAAAATAGGAACGGACCCGGTTGCGGAGGTTTTTGGCCTTACCGATATAGATAATCTGCTCATCGCCCTTCTTCATAATATAGACACCGGGTTCAGTGGGCAGGGCTTCCAGTTTGAGCCGGAGGTCTTCTAAGTTGACATATTATCAGGACGATAAGCTTTTTATTTGGCAGTGTCAAGATGATAGCGGTGAGTGGTAATCGAGGTTTCTAATGGCCTATGGCACAGTGCCGTTATAATTGATTGTGCTTTTGTCGCGTTTTAGTGTACAGAGCGTCTTTTTGTTGTGTTTACCGGCGGTTAGGCGTTTCTTGAATTCAACTCGTAAGTGCAATCGCTGAGCTGATGTGCTAGAAAGGGCCAACGGGTATATTTCCCATAGCCAGAATCACACGCAGCCCCAGACGGAGGCACTTATGGGAAAGTATCATCAGTTGACCGAAGCTCAAAGATATCAAATCTACGCCCTTAAGAAAGTGGGGCCGGATCAACAGACCATCGCGAGGGTGCTTGGGGTATCCCCCTCGACGGTATCTCGGGAAATACGCCGCATTGGCGATTGGGAGATCGACTTGGTAATGGGCGCTAAGCATCGCGGGGACTGGTCACGTTAGTTGAACGGCGTTGACCCTATACATTGGTGGGTAAAGTCTCCTCCAAACAAGCCGACGAGGTGGCGGCCAAAGCCATTGAATTGCTCCGATCTCACCAAGCCCATACCTTCACCGTGACGGCTGACGACGGCAAGGCGTTTGCCGCCCATCAGACCATCGCGCACGCCTTAGGAGCGGTCGTCTATTTTGCCCATCCCTACCATTCATGGGAATGCGGACTCAAACATAAGTTGAATCCACCAGTTTAAAATCGGGAGTCTGTCGTGTAGCCAGTCGAAACGGAGCGATTGATCATTCGCCGGATGCGAGACGATGACCTGCGGCATTTCCGTCTAATCGCAACGGCGTCTACGCAATGGTGGGAGACGCCGTTTTTTGTGCTATTTTTATAATGGGGCTACGTGATCGGTGTCACTGTGTTGAGCCTTAGCAAGGTTGATTTTAGTAATAGCGATTAGAATGGAATTATAGGAGCCTACTCATGCGCACGTTATTGACGTACTTCCTGCTCGCCGGACTGGTGGTCCTGGCGCTGAACGAATCTGCTGAAGCCCGTTCCAAGCGGATCAACCAAATACCCAATGGCGGCAATTTCCGTTGTGGCACCTGCCATATAAACCCGGATAGTGGTGGTGAGCGCAACGATTTTGGCCAGATGGTCGAGGCGCAATTCCTCACGGCGGCGGGTTTTTCCGGCGATGTCGAGTGGGGCCCGGAGTTGGCAGAGCTCGATGCCGACGGCGACGGCTTTTCCAATGGCGAGGAATTGGGTGATCCAGACGGCGTTTGGTCGCCGGGGCAACGATCGCCCTTGCCCTCGGAGTCGCATCCGGGCGACGGCAATAGCTTTCCCCAGGCGACTTCTAATCCCGATGCAGGGATAGGCACCGACTCTAAACCTTTCCCACAAGACACATTTTTTGATGAACTGCGCGGCACGGTGGTCTCCTACGATTTTTCCCAGGGAATAATACAGCTTTCTTTTCACCCGATTCGCCTCGACGATCAGACCGTTTATCGCGATGGGGAGACGGGAGAACTGCTCGCTCTGGATGATTTTTTTATCGATGAACACCTAACGGTCCAGACTCAGTGGTTTAGCGACGGCACTTCGCTGGCTGTCATAGTCGAGCGCAATGGCAATCCGCCGCCAGAGGTGCAGTCGCAATGGATTTCTTTTGGTGGGGTTGAGATATTGTCCGATGGCGCTTTGGGCTTGTCGAATCTGGGTGAGTCGATTCTGATCGCGCTCGACGCGCCGGTCTTCTTCGGCGAGGATGGGCAAGAGATCGGGCAGATCGATGTGCAAGAGGGTGATTTTGTCGCCTTGCAGGTCCGCAACGATAAATTTGGTACGGCGGTTCTCGAGATTCACGTCGATCCGCCGCCATTTTCTCCTGAGGTCAAACCCGGCGAAGAGCCCTTTGAGCCGGAGCCCAGCTGGTCGATGTTTCAGGAAATTTTTGATGTCGACGTAGTAACTCGTAATATTCGCTTTATGCAAGATCCGATGCGCTTTGACCAAGGTACCTTTTTCGCCGACGCGTTGGGCAATCGGATCTCATCGCAAGACCTGGTTTTTGGAGACGAGTTGGTTATTGAGATCGATTGGCGCGAAAAACGGGCGACCCGCGTCGAGCTCAAAGACCCCGAGCGCTTCTACGATTTCCCTTTTGACAATCCCGATATCGGCTATCTGTTCACTAGTTTCGAACGGATTGACGGCGAGCTAATTCGGATCTTTGACCAGTTTACGCGACCGGTGGCCCTCGACGCGTTTATGATTGACGAGGCGACGGGCGCGGAGCTCACGCTGGCGGATTTGGCCGCCTTGGATCGGCCCTTTATCAGAGCGTTGATCCGCCGTCCGCAAGCGGGTGAGCAGATTCCCGATATCATCACCGAAATCGCCCTCAACGCCGAAGACGCTCCACAGGACCTGGAGCCCGGTGACCTACCGCAGCCGACCGAGATCTTTGGCGTCTGGGAGGACTATGCGATAATCGGTGCGATCGACCTGGAACGCCGAGAGCTTCTGCGCCTAGGTGTCGATCTTCAATTGGTGTCAGAGACCGATATCTTTGACCGCGACGGTCGTCGGGTCGGGATCGAGGCTTTGCAGCCTGGTTTGCCGATCGTAGTGGATATAATGGCGACGCGCGATCCGGGGTTGGTAGTGGCCCGGGAAATTCGCATCGAGCCGCCCTTCCCTAAAGAGGGCTTTGCCCTGCCGCTCTACGGGACGAATGTCGCCTTTGTTGACGGGGACCATGTTACTACGAATGCCGGTATATGGCAATTGAGCTCTGAAGTGCAGGTTTTCGACGGCCAGAGCGGGTTGCAGCTGGCTGAAGAAGACGTGCAACCGGGGGATTTTACGCGGATTTTTGTTCAGCACACTGATGTCGGCGACTTTATCGAAAGGATAGAGATCGATCCGCAATTAGACGGGCCAGTGGGCGATTTTTGGCAAGAGGATTTTGAGATTTTTTCCTTTGACGGGGATACAGGTGAGCTATTCTTCGCGGGTTTCCCCGTGGAATTGAGCAGCCGTACGAAGGTCTTCGACCACCAGGGTTTTGCGATCAATATCCGCGATATATCCGTAGGCAAGCCGATTGTCGTAACCTTTTCGCCTTCCTTGTCGGGTGGTCCACCGGTAGCGCGAACGGTGGAGGTGCAAAACTTCGCCAAGCCCTACGACGGCATCAATCTAATTTTTACCACTTTCGCCGGTCTCGATGGGGACCTGATCTTGACGGTTGAGCATCCGCGCTTCGTCGCCTTTGATGCCGATATTGCGGGCGGCACGCTGGATGATCTACTGCCGGGAACGCCGGTGCGCGCCACCATTCTGCACAGTTTGACAGGGCAACCCAATCCTTTCGGCGATATTGTCGCTGAGCTGGAGATCAACCCGCAACACGATGAGGGCGGTATCGTGGAGACGGGGGATATCCATGGTTTCGTCATCGCTATCGATCCGGCCTCGCGGCAAATCGAGCTGGATGGTCCGGTATTAAATATTGATAAGCGTACCGAGGTCATCGACGTCGATCTCAAGCCATTGTCCATCGTTGACCTGTCGAATTTTGTCGGTGAATTCGCCGCCGTCAATTTCTTCCAGGATTTCAATGGGCTTAAGGCCACTAAGATCGCCTTGCTTAGCCCTACACGGCTACCCGAGCCGAGGACTGATTTGATTGTCGCACCGCTCAGCGAAATTATTGTAGCAGAGGGGGTGCTGCGTTTGCAGGGGCCGGTTGTCACCGTGCGTGATAACGCCGAGATCCGCGACCCGGATGGCTTGCTTATCGGCTTGGCGGACATTGAACTGGGCGAAGAGGTGCGGTTGCAGGTCGAGAGGGGCCCCTCGGGTTCCGTGGCGGCCAGGATTAAGCTCGTCGGGGCTTTTGACGGGCCGATTTTTGCTGGGGGCGGATTGCAGGTTGTGTCTACTTTTCCGCAGCCTGGGGAGAGCTTCGTAGCGATGGCGCTGGATATCGAAGTGGTTTTTAACCAGCAGGTGCGGGATCTGCTCGATGATCCCGATTTTGATATCGGCACTTATCCGCCTACCGAATTTACGCTCGAACTCAGCCGCGACCTAGATGCCTTTATCCTCGCTGGCGTACAATTGCAAGAAGATACGGCCTACCAGCTCTTCGTACAGTCCGAGCGCTTTGGCCTCTTTACCAGCCATTTTACCACCGGCGACGCATTGCCCGAGGGCGCGATCCTGGGCCGGTTGGATCTGCCGAGTGAGATACCCCGCGAGCTTATTGCGCGCGAGGAGTCGGGTGTTTTTCTGCTGGATGCCGAAATTCTCGCCCCGGTCTTGCATGATCTGACGGAATTGAGCGAAGCGGAGTCGGATAAGCTTTTTGATTCGGCCTTGGTTGCGGCGACGACTTTTGACGATAGCGGCACCTATCGCTTCGATATTCTGCCTGATGGCGAGTATTTCGTCTTTTCCCTGGTGGTGGTGGAATTCGGCTTCGCCGATCAAGTTGAATTGGACGCCTTTTATGACGGCGACGCTGATGGCGAAGAAGATATAGTGGTGGTAGCCGGTGGCTTGGTGGATCGCGTCGACCTGAGTGTCGTGCCGCCCGATCCGCTGGCCATCGAATTGATGACCCCGGCTGATGGCGCGACGACCATTGCCGCCGCCGCCGAAGCGGTGGTCCGGTTCAGCGCGCCATTGCGCCTGGACCCGGCGGGCTATCCAATGGTGGATCTGGTAATTTTCCCCGAGCCGCTTTCCGGTCCGGTTGAGCCGCAAGACTTGGTGCTTGGGGGTGATCGAATGCAGGTTGCAGTTGCCGTTTCGTTGGCCGACAGCACGACATATACTTTGCTCGTTCGCGCGGCCGAGTCGGTAAACGGCCTCGAATTGGAAGATCCGCAAGTCCATGTTTTTCGCACGGGCGGAACGCTGCCCACCGGCACTTTCGCCGGCCGTTTGGCGCTGCCCGACCTGTTGCCTGCCGAGCGCGTGATTGGGGCGCCGGCGCTGGTGGCGCTCGTGCGTGCGGTCGATTTCAATGGCCTCGATCCTGAACTGATCAGCAAGGTGCAGGCTGGCGCGCTGAGCGAAGACGGCTCCTTCTCGTTCGCGCATGTCGAACCAGATTCGTATGTGGTCATCGCCAATGTCGGTGTGGGGCTGCCCCCTTTCTTTCGCCTATCCAACGAGTTTGCCGCTGATTTCGCCGCCTTCGACGCGTTGAACCGCTTTGGCGCGGTGGTCCCGGACGATTTTGTCTTCGGACCGTTTTTTGGCTTTTCGCGCGATGCAGCCGGTGATCCGGTCGGTATCAGGCCTGATGGTACGGGGATCGATATTGTCTTGCGCCCCGAAGATCTGCGCAAGACCGCTTTGCGCGTGGAAAGCGTCGAGCCGGCGAAGGAGGCGTTGTTGGCCGCCTCTGAGGTCTTTGATCTAGTTTTAAACTTCAGCGAGCCATTGGTGACCTCCGGCGATTTTGTCGAGCTCGACGCGGTTGTCGACCCGCCATTGCTTTCGGGGGATATCTTCGCGGATTTCACGGTAATAGACGGCGGCCGGCAAGTGGTTTTCCACGATGTGCGGCCGGATCCCGGTATTAGCCACCGTCTGACCGTCTTCTTCGCCCGCGGCATCTCGGGCGAGGAGTTGGCCGAGCCGATCAGCTTGGCCATTCGCTCGGGGGGGACCGGTGATCTGGTGTTGGGCGCGGTGCGCGGTACGGTGACGTTGGTCGATGATGAGATTAGCGAGGCGGCGGTCTTTCTCTACGACCCGGAAGAGCAAAACCTAGCCGCGGCTGCCGGTGTCTTACTCGCTGCCGATGGAACTTTCTTGATCGCCGACGTGATCGGCGGTGAATACGCCGCCTACGCCACGATTGCCACGGTGGGTGGCGAGGATCTGTTGCTCTTTTTTGACGTGGCCGGGGACGGTGCGCCCGATGTGTTTACTGTCGGCGCCGATACCACTTCCGGCATCGATTTTAGCGCCCGTGCTTTGGGGGCATTGGCTGGGGTGGCAGGGCCGAATGCGATTGCGGAGGTTGCCTTGGACTTAAATGGGGCGTCGGGCGACCAGAGGCTCGGCAGTAGTGAGGTCGCCGGCGGGGAGATTGTCGAACTCGCCGTTTATGGCAGTGGGCTTGAAAATGCCACGGGTGTGTCGATGGGCGTTAGCTTCGACACCAGCCAAGTGAGTTTTGTCGCGGCACTATATAGCGGTGCTGAGGAGGCCAATGTGCTCAAGAGTCGTGCAGGGGCGGTAGTTATTTTTCTGCCGGCGCGGACTCGGCCTAGCCCCTCGGGCAAGACCGGTTCAAGTCAGGTCGAAACCGCCGGGGCGATTTTGAGCCCGACGAGCGCTACGGCCGCCGATGGCGCCGGGCTGTTGGGGATATTCCGCTTTCAGACATTAGCCGACTACAAGGGCACGACGCTGCAACTCGATCAGGTGGCCTTCAATTCGCTGGGCGGGGTTCAGGACACTTTGCATCCGCAATTGAACGCGGTGCTGACGCCGCCTTTGGATCTATTGGCGCAGGAAAAGGGCCTATTCTCCTTTGACTTCGACCCGGGATCGGCTGAGCAGTTTCACCAGGGCCAAGTCGCTGTGGGTGAGGAAGTGACGGTACAAATCCATATCAACGAGGTCGAGAGCCTGGTCAACTATTCGTTCAAGATGCGCTACGACCCAGAGCAGCTTAGTTATGTCGCTTTTTCAGGTGAAAATTTCCTCGCGCAAGGGGGCGGTATCGCGATCGAACTCGATCCATTAGTAAATGAGGGGGCTAACGAGAGTACTGTAGATATCGGCGGTGCGATTCTCGGAGGTACGGACGCAGTAGCGGTTTCCGGTAGCCATCTGGTGGGAACGCTGACCTTAGTTGCCACGCAGAATTTTAGCGAAACCGATCTGGTGATCGTCGAAGCATCCAGCAAGGCCGCCGGTGCTGCACAGCAGGCTGTCGAGTTGAGCGTTTTCGCCCGGATTAGTGCGGGGCGGCTCAATTTGACGGGCACTAAGCCCTCGGCGGTCGACTTCGATGGGGATGGCGAAGTCGGTTTCGGTGATTTCTTTCTCTTTGGCGACGCTTTTACCGCGACGGTGGTCGATTCTACTTTTGATATCGACGGGGATGGCGAAGTGGGCACCGGTGACTTCTTTATTTTCGCCGATCTTTTTGGACAGTCGGCGGGCAAGCGGATCTCGCTGCCTGATACGGCGAGTTTGTCGGGCGCGTTGCTGTTAGACGCTGAGTCGCGCGGGCAGGTGGTGATCGTCGATCTGTCGAGTCGAGATTTGCTGCTCAGAGGGTATGCTGCTGCGATCGAATACGACCCGCGCGCCTTTCGTTTGCTCGAAGTCAGTGACCGCAATAGCGTAATGCGCCACGACGGGACGGCGCTGCTGCTCAATGAGAATAACAATGCTCGAGTGTTGGTAGGTGGCAGTCGTGTCGGGGGAGCGCATGCGGTAAGCGGACTTTTGGCGCAATTGCGCTTTGCGCCGCTTTATCCAGAAGCCGAGGGGGTTTTTCGTATTAGTGAGGCGCAAGTGCGGGGCGCTAATGGCCATTTGGGACAAGTGCTGAAGTTGGGACAAGTCGCTGCGCGTTTGGCGCCCGAAGCTTTTGCCCTACAGGCGAATTATCCCAATCCTTTCAATCCGACGACGACGATTCGCTATCAGGTTGCTGTAGGGGCGCCGGTGCGGTTGGAGATATTTGATGTATTGGGCCAGCGGGTACGGACCCTAATTGCCGAGACGCAAGCGGCGGGATTTCATCGAGTGGTTTGGGATAGCCGCGACGATGGGGGCCGCGCAGTAGCGGCCGGAGTGTATCTCTATCGATTGCAGGCGGGTAATCTCGCCGATCGCGCATATCGAGGAGATGCGGTGTCTTTTAGTCAGGTCCGCAAATTGCTTTTACTCAAATAGATGCCGAGTGTATGGAAAGGGGCGGCTCTGAATGAGTCGTCCCCTTTTCTCTAATTGACAAAATTCCCCGACTATTGTACCCTTGTAAGGGCAGGAACAATCCCCCCGTTCCTGATTGTCTCCCAATAGATTACGCCTCGTATATTAGTATACTATATGAAGTATAGTCCGCGATCCGGACCACCTTATATGGTCCACTCCCAGGAACGCGGTCTTTCTATCTCTCCTCCCCGGTCCTAAATCTACATAGCTCTGCCTGAACCGGTCCTTGGTTAGGCCGGATTGCGTGCGAGGAAGAATTATGAAAGCCTGCTGACTTTGCTTAGCGCTGCTGTCGTTTCTGCCGCCCCCAATACGTCGGACCGTGTCGTTGCCAGCAATGGGCGCTACGCCGATCGCATCGAAGTAAATTGGGACCCCGTGCCGAATGCCCGGTTTTATCGTATTTATCGCAGTAGCGAGGACAATCCCGATTTGCGGGTCATTCTCGGGGCATGGCAGGCCGAGACCCGTTTTGTCGATCGCGCGGCTGAGCATGGTCGGCGGTATTTTTATTGGATCAAGGTTTCCGACGGCAACCAGACCAGCGAATTTGGCATAGCCGGCAGTGGCTACTTAAAAGTCGCGACACTAGCCAGCGCTGCGGTTGAGGTGCGCGATCCGAACGATGTGCATGGGGTGCGGCTGGTTTGGGACCAGGTTTTAGGCGCCGTGTTTTACCGGGTCTATCGCGGGGCCCGATCTGATATGGCTTCGGCGGTGTCGATTAGTGATTGGATAACCGCTGCGGAGTTTCGCGATATGAAGGCCTCGCCGGGGGTGGGGTATCACTATTGGGTCAAAACCGCCTTTGATGTGCGGGGCATTGGGGAGAGTGCTTTTGCTGCGGCGGTCCGTGGCAAGCGGGCTTTGGCCTCGCCGACCAGCCTGACCGTCGTCTCTGGGCCAGCTGAAGCGGTGGTGGTTAAATGGAATGGTGCCGTGGGTGCTCGCTTTTACCGGGTCTATCGTAGCACGCAGCCTCACACCGCCACGGCGGCGCCGATCGGCGGTTGGATTGATGTAGCGGAGTTCGTGGACCAAACTGCGGTAGCGGGGACGCAATATCATTATTGGGTCAAGGCATCGGCCAGTGACAGCAATCGCGGAGCCAGTGCTTTTAGTTCGCCGACCAGCGGTGTGCGCGGTCTGAGCCAGCCGACCGCGATCGAATTAATTGTAGTAGAAGGAGGGTTGGGACTTCGTTGGAACGAAGTCAAGGGGGCCGTGGCGTATCGGGTCTATCGCGGAACCAATCCCTATGCAGCAGGGTCGGTGCCGGTCAGCGATTGGCTCGAAGCCGTTTCGTTTACCGACGAGACGGCTACACCGGGCGTGCGTTATCACTATTGGGTTAAGGCGGCGGTCAGTCGCAGCGGACGGCGGGAAAGCGCTTTCAGTACTGCGGCAGAGGGTTTGCTATCGCTGGCTGAGCCGATAGCTCTTGAGGCGGTTTTTACTGCCGGGCGCGTATTGTTGCAGTGGGACGAAGTGGTGGGTGGGACTCATTACCAGGTTTATCGAAATGAGCGCCCGGACGCGGCAGGGGCCGAGGTTATTGCCCCATGGCAAACCGCTACGACCCTGGTCGACGAGCAGACCGTGCCAGGGGTGCATTATTATTATTGGGTCAAAGCGGCGAAGGGCACCCGTGGTCAATTGGCCGGTGAGTTGGGCCTCCGGGCCTCGTCGTTTCGCACCATGGCGGCTCCTGGGCAGTTGAATACTTCGCAGGGGCTTTTTGCCGACCGCGTCGAGTTCTCGTGGGGGGCGGTGACGGGAGCGAGTTATTATCGCGTTTATCGCAGCACTAGTCCCCATCCGACTTTTCAGATTCCATTGGGCGACTGGCAGCGTTCGAGACAGTATATGGACCTCGGCGTACAGCCGGGGGTTCGCTACTATTACTGGGTCAAAGCCGCACCGATGGCCGATGGCCAGGGGGCGAGCGCGCTCAGTGCGCTCAGCAGCGGTTTTCTTGGTGATACGGTCCTTCCCGCCCCAACTCAGGTCGCGGCGACGGACGGAGATTTTGCCGACAAGGTTGAAATCGTCTGGCCGGAGGTGACCGGTGGCAGCCATTACCGTATCTATCGCAGCGCGCAAGCCGATCCGAGCACGGCCTTGCCTTTGGCCGATTGGCAGCAGACGACGGCCTTTGTCGATCAGCAAGTCGTGCCCGGTGCAGTGTACTACTATTGGGTGAAGGTGGCGACCGACGGGGCGGGGGAGAATGCTAGCAGTTTGGGCGCGCTCAACAGCGGCTATCGGGCGCTGATTTCGCCGAGCGCGGTGCAGGCGACGGCGGGACGTTTACAGGAGATTGAGGTGGTTTGGGAGCCGACAGAGGGTGCTGGTTTCTTCCGCGTTTATCGCAGCACGACTCCCAGTTCCTCCAGCGCTAGGGTATTGAGTGGATGGCAAGCGGATACCCATTTTGTCGATCGTAACACGACGCCCGGTATGATCTACTATTATTGGGTTAAGGTTTCTCCACAGGATAACGGATTCAATGCCAGCGTCTTTGGCGAGGAGGCGAGTGGTTATCGCGCCTTGAGCGCGCCTGCGGGGCTGGTATTGGCGGGTGAAGCCGCATTATTGCGTTTGCAATGGGAGCCGGTAACCGGCGCGGCCTACTATCAGGTGTTGCGGTCTGAGCAGGCGGACGTGCGGGGGGCTGAGCTATTGGGAGTGTGGCAGCGGTCGACCGAATTCGAGGACCGCACCGCGTTACCCGGTGTAACGTATCACTACTGGGTTCAGGCGGCGGTTGACGCGCTCGGCGCCCAGGCGAGCACTTCGAGCGCGATGCTCGATGACTACCGGCGCGTGGCAGGACCGGTGTTGCACGAGGTGTCGCAGGGCGACAGGGATCGAGTCGCGTTGGTTTGGTCGTCGGTCGCGGGTGCTTCGCATTATCAGGTTTGGCGCAGCACTGCGCCTTTTTCTGCGACGGCGCAGTTGCTGGGCGATTGGCAAATGGCGACCGAATTTAGCGATGAAAACGCCGGGTTGGGGGTGACCTATTATTATTGGGTCAAAGCAGCGGTCAACTCAGAGGGCGCGCGCCCTGGCGGTTTTAGTGCAGCGGCTAGCGGTTATAAGGGCTTGGCCGAAATCACTCCACTGATCTTGGCAGACAATACCGCGCAGCTCGACTTGGGTTGGGAGGAAGTGGCTGGCGCAGTTGCTTATCGGGTGTATCGCAGCGAGCGCCCCGACGCCCGTCAGTCCGCACCGCTGATGGCTTGGCGCAGCGGCACCGAGTTTAGCGACGATACGGCGTTGCCGGGTGTGACGTACTACTATTGGGTGCGGGCGGCGGCCGATAGCGAAGGATTGAACGCCACTCCGTTGGGCGTTGCGGTGAGCGGTTATCGCGTTTTGCAGGATGCCGGGAGTTTGACGGTCTCGCGGGGCGATATCGGTGGGGTCGATCTCGCCTGGCTAGAGGTGCCTGGCGCGACGCACTATATGGTCTATCGGGGTCTTGAGGAAAACACCTCTGAGGCTACGGCGCTGAGCGGTTGGGTGTCGGCGTTGGGTTTTAGCGACGATACGGCGCTACCTGGCGCGACATACTATTACTGGGTGCGTTCAGCTACCAGCGCTTTGGGGCATAAGGCCGGGTCCTTCGGGCCGGTGGTGCAGGGTTATCGCGGTATGATGGCACCGGGCGGCATCCTTGGTTCGACCGGTGACCCGCAGAATATTAGCATCGGTTGGCACCGGGTCGAAGGTGCGACGCACTATCTGGTTTATAGGACGCACGATATAGACAATGTGTTGGCCGAGCCGGTCGGCGCTTGGCAGGAGGCGCTCCTTTTCTCCGACACCGCGACCCAGCCGGGTATTACCTACTATTATTGGGTGCGGGCGGCCGTTGGTGTCGACGGCGTGAATGCCAGTCGTTTCAGCGAGGCCGTAACTGCCCATCGCGGATTGTTTGCGCCAGAGGTACAGCAAATCGTCAGCGGTCGTCTCGGCGACGTTGTGCTCGAATGGCAAGCGGTCGAGGGGGCGAGCCACTATAGGGTCTACCGCGGCTTGGGCGGTGATCTACAGGGCGCCGAGCTTTTGACGGATTGGCGGCAGATGCGGGAGTTGGTCGATGACTCCGCGGAACCGGGGGTGGTCTACAGCTATTGGGTGCAGGCGGCCGCCAGCGTTGACGGCGACAATTCCAGTGCACCGGGGGCGGGTGTTGAAGGTTTTCGCGGGTTGGAAGCGCCGGGGCAACCCGATGCGACGACGGGTGAGGTCGGTCGGGTGCGTTTGGGCTGGAGTGCCGTGCCGGGCGCGCAGTATTATCGTGTGCTGCGTTCGACGACGGACGACCCGTCGGGCGTGACGCCCGGCGACTGGTCGGCGCAGCTTGCGCATACCGATGAAGACGTGTTGTTGGGCGAGACCTACTATTACTGGATACAGGCGGCGACGAATAGTGTGGGTGCGATTACCAGTGACTTGAGTGCGGCGATTCGCGGTTATGAGGCTTTGCCGGCGCCTAGCAATCTGCAGGTCAACCCCGATGGCAACGCGATTGTGCTCAATTGGGATCCTAACTCGCAATTCGATATGCTACGCTATCGAATCTACGCAGGCGTCGATTCGGCGTCGGTCAGTTTGATCGACTCGGTCGCCGCGACTGAGTTGACCTTTCTGACGGTGGATAGCGTATTGCCGCTGCCATCGCGTTTCAATCTCGGCGATATGGAATTGAGCGTATTGGACAGTCGGTCTTCGATCAGTGCGCGTTTTACTGAGTTGGTTGGGCGGGCGCCGACCGAAGCCGAGGTCGATGAATTATTTGCGGGGCGCAAGTTGGAGCGCGCCACGGCCGCACCGCTCAACTTCGACAGCAGATATTACTTCGAGGTCAGCCCGGTCAACGCGCAGGGACTTGAGGGGGCAAGGGGCAACGCGCGAGTGGTGTCCGTCAGCTCGGTTTCCCTACAGGTGACGGGTGGGGACGAGCGCATCGAGATCAATTGGTCGCCCGTATGGGGCGCGGGGGCGTATCGTCTATATCGCCATCGCAGCGACTCGGTCGAGGATGCCGCGCCATTGGGGGCTTGGCAGGAGGGCACCGTTTTTGCCGATACTAGCGCCGGGCGGGGGCAGGACTACTATTACTGGTTGCAGACGGCGGTCTCGCTGACTGAAACCGCCTCCGGGCCTTTTAGTCAGGTGGCCAGTGGTTCGCGCAGCGTTGTTGCCCCGCCATTGGTCGCGTCGTCGAGGGACTTGGCCGATCGGATCAAGCTTGAGTGGTACGCCGGCGAAGGGGCTGAGGTCTTTCGCGTTTATCACCATCGAGACAACGACCCGACCGCGGCGACTCCTGTCAGTGAATGGTTGAATGAAAATACCTTTGAGCATTTGCGCGCAGTTCCTGGCGAGAATTATTATTGGATCCAAGCGGCTTCGGGTACGGGCGGTGAGCATATAAGTGGCCTGAGCGCGGTGAGCACCGGCCAGCGAGGCCCCTTGGCCAGGCCGACCGACCTCGAGGCTACTTGGGGCGAGTTCAAAGATCGGGTAGTGGTGTCTTGGAAGCGCGACCCCGGGGCCTCGCACGTGCAGATTTATTGCCATACCAGCCCCGATTCGAGCCAGGCCGTGGCGAGAACCGGTTGGGTCCCCTGGAACGGCTTTGAGGATCTCGAAGCCGTTCCAGACCAGGTTCATTACTACTGGGTACGCAGCGCATCTAGCGCCACGGGGCAAGATGCGACGGGGCTTAGCGCGAGCATCAGCGGATTCCGCTCCGGCGATCTTTTTGCACCGAAGGGGTTGGCAACGACGACGGCGCCTGGTAAGATTTTTCTGAGCTGGGAGCCTAATCCGGAGACGGTGGTGGCGCACTATCGCATTTATGCCGGTACGCTCCCCGGGGAATTGACGCTGGTCGATTCGGTTCAGGCCGACGCGGATCCGCGGGCTATAATTCGCGATATTGTGCCCTTGCCCGAAAGCTTTAACGTGATCGATTTGGGGCTCAATCTACAGGCCAACTCTGAGGCGGTGGCCAATCGTTTCGAGGAGTATTTCGGCTACCCCCCCTCGTCCGTGCATCTCGACGAACTATTTAGCGGTCAGTCGTTGGACAAGGATGAGTTGATTAGTCTCGAGGCGGGCAAGACCTATTATTTTAAGGTGGTGGCAGTTGACGCGAATGCGAACGCCAGCATGCTCTCGCAACCCGCCAGAATTACGGTGCTTGCGGATATCGCGGGCAAGGTCATCGCGACGGAGGGCGAGATTCCGGCGGCAACGGGGATTGAGCCGAACGCCCCCAATCCTTTCAATGCCTCGACGCTGATTCGTTTCCAACTGAGTGGCGCAGGATCGGTGCGAGTCCGGATTTATAACGCACTAGGGCAGGTGATGCGCGATCTGGTTGAGGGTGAATACGCGGCGGGGCATTATGCGGTGTCGTGGGATGGGCGTAATCGCAATGGGGCAGAGGTTGCCAGTGGGATGTATTTTTATGTCCTGGAGACTGAACAGGGCATCTGGCCGCGGCGGATGTTATTGTTGAGGTAGAAGACCTGTTGCAATTTGAGGAAGGGCGGGGGCTGATTATAGCCCCCGCCCTTTTTTGTAGCTGTTCTACCGATTGATCCGTGCGAAGATACACTTGAGATAGCGTCCGTCGGGGAAGGCTGGATCCACAGGATGGTCGGCCGAATGCTGATTGTAGGTGAGGATGCGGGTGCGGACTCGGGCGCCGGATGCGGCGCGGCGAACGATTTGGAAAAAGTCGTCCTGGGATACGCGCGCCGAGCACGAGGCAGTTACCAGCAGACCACCGTCGGCGACGAGGCGAAAGGCGTTGCGGTTGAGTTTGGTATAGACGCCCATCGCTTGCTTGAGTTGGTTGTGTTTGCGCAGCAACGAGGGGGGGTCGATGACGACGATGTCGTAGCGGGGGCCGCGGTCGGCGAGTTCATCGATAAAGGGAAAGATATCGGCAACCAATAGCTCGGCCTTGGATTCGGCGGGGCAGTTGGCGGTTAGGTTGCGGCGGGCCGAAAGCATGACCTGCTGCGAGATGTCGACGTCGAGGGGATGGGAGGCCCCACCTTTGAGGGCGTGGGCGGAGAAGCCGCTTGAGTAGGAAAAGAGGTTGAGCACTTTTTTACCACCGGCGAGCCGTTGCAATAGGAAGCGGTTGTCGCGCTGATCGAGGAAGAACCCGGTCTTCTGGCCGCGATAGAGATCGGCGTGCAGGCGGACGCCGTGCTCTTCTATTTCGACGAATTCGGGCGGTTCCTCGCCCGCCAATAGGCCGGTGGGCCGGTCTTTGAGCCCTTCGGCGCGGCGGGTGCCGACATCGCTGCGCTCAAATATACTCTTGGGCGAGAGCACGGTGTGCAGCGCGTCGAGTACGACTTGTCGCTGTTGTTCCATGCCTGCGGTATGGAGTTGGATCGATAGGTAGCCCGCATAGTCGTCGACGATTAGGCCAGGTAATCCGTCGCTCTCGCCGTGGACCAGGCGCATGGCGTTGGTGACTGAGGCGAGGTCGGTGCTGCGGCGGTACTCCACCGCTTGCGCGATGCGCTGCTCGAAAAAAGCGCTGTCGATCGGGCAACTAGCGTCCTGGGTTAGACTGCGTACGCGAATCAGTGAGCGCTTATTGTAGAAGCCGCGACAGACGAAACGCTGGTTTGAGTCGAAAACGTCGACCACGTCGCCGGTATCGGCGTCCTTGGGGCGGCGGTCGACGGCGCCAGAAAAGATCCAGGGGTGACCGTTGCGCACGGTGCGTTCGCTATTCTTGCGCAGATAGAGCGGAGGGTAATTCAAGTTTATTTTTCCAGTTGCGAGACCTGCGTGAGCAGGTAGTTGAGTTGGCGGCAGCGCTTTAGCAACTCGGCTTCGAGGTCGCGCTCGCCCGCGTCGTAGCGGCTTTCGATCTCGCGATAGCGGTCGAATAGGCGGCGGTAAATCGGTTTGAGCGTTTGAAGGTCGCCGGCGAGTTCTAAATCCCCTTGGAAGAGTTTCTTGGTCAGGTGTACGGCTTTGAGTTCGGCGGGGGACAGGTCTAAAGCTAAAAGCAGGCGACACTCTTCAAGCGAGTAAGTCGGAGCGTCAAACTCCTCCGTGTTCCCTGTCGGCACCAGCCATAAGTCGGCGGCCAACAGTTTGCTGTGGATCTTGAGGGGGCGATCCACCTTGCGCAGGGGTAAAGTGAACAGATCGGGCACGGGGAGTTGCCTGTCTTAGCGCATAAAACATACGAAAAATCAGAATCCTGCGCTTTGGGCACAGCGGAAGCCGATATGGCCGGCGCCCTTGTCGGGGTTGTGGTAGAGCCGCGCGCTACTGCGTAGCTCGTCGGGAGGCTGGTTCCAGGAGCCGCCACGGGCGACACGATAATCGCCGTCGGCAGGGCCCTGTGGATCGGCGGGCGGGCTCTCGGCGTAATAGCTGGGGTGCCACCAGTCCTGAACCCATTCGGCGACATTGCCGGCCAAATCGTGCACGCCTTCGAGAGTGGCACCTTGCGGCAACGAGCCGATTTTTAAGGCCTTGCGCTCTTGGCCGCCGAAGCGGGCGCGTGAGGCGTTGGGGCGGGCTTCGCCCCACGGATAGGTGCGGCTGTTGGGCCCGCGGGCGGCGTATTCCCATTCGGCTTCGGTGGGCAGGCGCGCACCGCGCGAACGGCAGTAGACCACCGCGTCGGTCCAACTGACATTGATGGCGGGTAGGTTTGCATCGCGCAGCTCGGCTTGTTTTTTGCGGCCCTGGCTAACGAGAAAACTCTGATAGGCGATGCGGGTGACCTCGTAGCGGTCGATTTCGAAGCTGTTGACGGATACTTGGTGCACGGGTTTTTCGTCGGGCAGGCCGTGTTCGGCGCCCATTTTAAAGCGGCCGGCAGGGAGCGAGATCATCTCTATTGGAGCGAGCAGGATTGAGGTGGCGATGAGGCGGCGAGCCAAGCGGCGAACCCCGGTTTGCATGTCCTGCTGGCTGGTGCCGAGGTTTTCGCTTTCTGTGCGCTGGATCTGGTTGGTTTCTATATCGACGATTTTGACCGTCAGGGCGTATTGGCCGCCGACGCGGTGGGTCTGGGCAAAGAAGATCTTGTGCACATTGAGATGGCGACCGATCGCGACGGCATTGGACTGATCGGTGACGCCAGATTGCTGGAAGGAAAGCTCCTCAATGGTCTCGGCGATTCTTTCGCGTTCGACGAGGGCAAAAGAATCGCTTTGTTGCAGCTCGGCTTCGAGCAGGGCTTGCACGTAGTCGGCCCTGGGGCCCTTATCGGCGACGACGGCGATCTGCATTGCAGTTTGCGCGCAGAGGGATGTCGTGCAGGACAGGGCTAAGATATATATAAAAAGGATGCGCATAGTTTTCCGATCGCTCATATCGTTTTTGTCGGCACTTATTTAAGAACGCCCCAGTCGAGTATGTGTTTCAAGAAGGGTTGGACAAGTGTCCTGTCCGCGCTGGTATCGCGGAATACGTTGAGCGTGCAGCGGTTGATCGCACAGGCCCTAACTCAGATGCCGCTTTGCTTCTTTGCCCACCAGCGACCGCAAATCCGGGTCGTCGGGAAGATCTTGGCTTGGTCCTCGAAATTGTGCAACAAAGAATCGCGCAGACGGGTGACTTCGGGGTCGTCGAAAGTCAGCGGGTTGGTCTTGTCGGAGGGGATCTCTTGGCCGTAAAAGACTTTGAGATCGACTTCGGGGGTTTTGTTGAAGCCGGGGATGTCGATGAGGATCTCGTGACCCTCGAACGACCGGCCGAGTTTTTCGCCAAAAATCCGGCAGAGCTCGATTTCCTTGTCGCGGCGTTTGTTGGGGTTGTGGAAGAGGTCGTAGAGATAGTGCATCAGGTCTTGTTTGCGTTCGCCGGGATGGATGACCGCGCCGACTTTGTAGAGACGGCGGTGGATCGTGCCGGCGAGTAACTGCGCCGAGTTTTCGAGGCCGAGACGTTTCTGCTCGTCTTGCAGCATTGACACCAATTCGCTCTCGGTCAGGCGGTGGAAACCCGATGAGTCGAGCTGGTTTTGCGGGTGCAGCAGGATCTCTTGCACGGCGCGCTTGAACATTGCGGAGGCGGAACGCACTGCGTGGTGCCAGTAGACGTTACGGTACATTAGGTAATTGGTAAAAACGAGCGCTTCGACGGCGGAGACGCCCTTGCTGGTGATGGCCAACCGCTTGCGCTCTGAGTCGAATTTGATTGACGCGGCTAGGCGGTCGCGGTTGACGCTCTCGCCGAAGGGGACGCCGCAGAACATAGAATCGCGCAGCAGGTAGTCGATCTTGTCGGGGTCTAGGGTGCCGCTGAGGATATTAGCCAGCAATAGGTCAGCGGCAGGGACCTCCCGGTCCTTGTTCTTGTAATCGATGACATTGGCGACGCGCACCGGGTCAATTTGGAATGATTCTTTGAGTACCTGGTAAATCGCTCCGTCCCGGTCCTCGATGATTTGCCGGGCCCTCTCTTCGTGCAGTACGAAAAAAGGCATCAGCTCTTCTAATGTATGCGAGAAGGGGTAATGGCCGATATCGTGTAGCAGAGTGGCGGCGATAAAGACGCGCACGTCCTCCTCTCCCAACTCGAGCGGCGGGTCGGAGTCGAGTAGGCGGGTTAAAAACTCCTTGGCCAGATGATAGACGCCCAAGGAGTGCTCGAAACGCGAGTGACGAGCGCCTGGGTAGACCAGGTGCACATAGCCGAGTTGGGTAATATTGCGAAGGCGCTGGAAGTCCTCGGTGTCTACAAGGGCCAATACGGGGTCGGGGACGTGGATATAGCCCCAGACCGGATCGCGGATGGCTTTGCCTTCCTCTGCTAGAAGTGGATGATTCATAACGGGGCAAATCTAGGGCGGAGGTGTTACTCTGTCAAGACAATTGTCACCCGAACTCCTTGCAGGAACATTACTTAGGAGAATTATGCTTCTTTGTACACCCGTTGACATAAATTAAAGTAGCTCCTATTTTAAAAGACTTCGCCTGAATCTGGAACTTAATACTATAAGGAAAAAACGTTCATGGAACGTACGCTGATGATCGTCAAGCCCGATGCCGTCGCCAAAAACGCCATCGGTCAAATTATCGCCCGTGTCGAGAGCGAGGGTTTTGTAGTGCGCCAATTGCGCATGGTCGAGTTGTCGGTGGAGCGGGCCGGGGATTTTTATGCGGTACACCGCGAGCGGCCCTTCTACGGCGAGTTGGTGGGATTCATGACGTCGGGTCCCGCCGTGCCGATGGTACTTGAGCGCGAGAATGCCGTAGCGCACTTGCGCGGCTATATCGGCCCGACCAATAGCAACGAAGCGCCCGCCGGCACCATTCGCGGTGACTTCGGCACTGATGTGCAGTTCAATGCGGTACACGCCTCGGACTCGACCGACAATGCGGCGATCGAGATCGAGTTTTTCTTCGGCGAATAAACGAACCATGGCCGACAGCTCCTATGCTTTGCTGACACTCGACGATCTCGAGGAGGGGCAGAATGTCTTCTCGCTCGAATTGCACAGCGAGGACTTAGAGCTCAAAGACGAGTTTTTCACTTTTCACTCGTTGGTCAAAGCGGAGGTCAAAGTGCGGCGCAGCATGGACAACTTCAACCTCGAGGGAGTCGTGTCCTGCAAGATCGCTGGCGATTGTTATCGCTGTCTCAAGGCGGCCGAGCAGGCTGTCGAGGCTCGGTTTCATCTGTCGGTGCAGCGCAGGCAGGCCAGCCCCGAGGAATTGGAGTCGGCCGAAGAAGACGGTTATATCGAAATTGTTGATCCAGGCACTCGCCAAGTTGATATAGGCGAATATATCCGCGAGGCGATTATTCTTGATCTGCCGATGCGGCTTCCTACTGCGAATGTCGAGGGAAATTGTCCGCAGTGTGGCGAGGATTTAACGGAGGACTCGAATAAGGACAAGCAGGAAGAGACGGACCCGCGTTGGGCCGCGCTCGGAAAGATCGAATTTTCATCATCAGAAGAAAGCACCTGAAAGGAGCTTCACGTGGCAGCAGTACCTAAAAGAAAAATTTCGCGCTCACGCCGTGACAAGGGGCGCACCCATTGGAAGATCAAGGCGGCGGCTAGAACTACATGTGCCCATTGCGGGCAGCCCGCCCTTCCTCATCGCGTTTGTGCCAGTTGCGGCTACTATCGAGGCCGCGAATACATGGAGCCTGAAGTTTAGGCCATAGTGGGGGTGGGGAATTGAGTGGCTGAACGGGAGAAGAGGTACAGGGCGGCGATTACCGCAACCGAGCATTTTTTGCCCGAGAGGGTCGTTACCAACGCCGATCTTGAAAAACTCGTTGATACATCCGACGAATGGATCCGTACGCGTACGGGTATCAGCGAACGGCGTTTCCTCGCCGAGGACGAGCCGACTTCCAAGATGGCGATCGCCGTGGCAGAGGGACTTTTGCAACGGCGCGGGCTTACCGGTGACGATATCGATCTGATTATTGTTGCGACGATAACGCCCGATATGGTTTTCCCCGCGACAGCATGCCTGGTGCAAAACGCAATCGGTGCGAGTCGGGCTTGGGCCTACGACTTATCGGCGGCATGTTCCGGTTTCGTATTTGCCATTGCCACCGGTGCGCAGTTTATCGAAAGTGGTGCTCATCGTCGGGTGATGGTCATCGGCGCTGACAAGATGAGCACGGTCCTCGACTTTGAAGATCGCGCGACCTGTGTGCTCTTTGGCGATGGGGCAGGAGGGGTGATCCTGGAGCGCAGCGAGGACGGTGAGTCCGGGTTGATCGATTTTGAACTCTACTCCGATGGCTCGAATGTCGAATGCCTGAACATCAAGGGCGGTGGCAGTCTGCATCCTCCTTCGCATGAGACGGTGGATGGGCGTTTACACTACATACGCCAAGAAGGATCTGTCGTCTTTAAGTTCGCGGTGGTGAAAATGGCCGAAGTTTCGGTGAGCCTAATCGAGCGCAACGGGCTCACCGGTGCCGATCTCAAACTTTTTGTACCGCACCAGGCCAATCGCCGCATAATTGACGCGGCGGCTCAGCGCATGGATCTCGCACCGGAAAAGGTGATGATTAATATCGACCATTGCGCCAATACCACGGCCGCGACCATTCCCATCGCGCTATCCGAAGCCGTCAACGAAGGCCGGCTGCAAGCGGGCGATCTTCTGCTGATGACCGGGGTTGGTGGTGGGCTTACCTGGGGCAGCGCTCTTTTTCGCTGGGGAAACTGAAATGAGCGGTTGCGCTTTTTTATTTCCGGGGCAGGCTTCGCAGACGGTCGGTATGGCTCGAGATTTATTTGAGCAGTACGAGTCGGTGCGCGAGCGTT
>LWDU01039582.1_pt1 | contig 45030 bp, 29 predicted proteins | sample 727161 | NCBI WGS metagenome assembly LWDU01 (sample SAMN04566230, study PRJNA314399) | hydrothermal vent metagenome | isolation source: deep sea hydrothermal plume seawater | place: Mexico: Gulf of California, Guaymas Basin | collected 2004-07-11
CAGCAACCCCTCCCGGCCCATATCCTTCAAAGAGGCCTTCCTCGTAAACGGTACCCGGTTCCTCACCGGTGCCACGGCGCATCGCACGCTCAATGGTTGAGACCGGCATATTAGCGGCCTTAGCGTTTTGTACCGCTGCGCGCAGACGTGGGTTTGAATTTTCATCACCGCCACCATCTTTGGCCGCCACGGTAATTTCGCGAATCAGCTTTGTAAAGACTTTGCCGCGCTTGGCATCTATCGCGCCTTTGTGTCGTTTGATCGTACTCCATTTGGAGTGGCCGGACATTCGCTCTATCTCCTTGCAAATTAGAACCTTTATCCCATAGAATCTATCTTTATAAAAAAACCAACGCAACGGGAAAAAGCAAAGAGCGGCCGATCAGGCTGCTTCTTTTTCTTTATTCTTTTGCGCTGTCTCGACGATTTTGGCCATAACATCGCCCGGCACGTCTTCATAGCGATCAAATCTCTGTGCGTGAAACCCCTTACCCTGCGTCATTGAGCGCAATATAGTCGCATATCGGTCAATTTCGGCTAAAGGCGCCTCGGCATGAATGACCTGAAAATGGCTATCCGCATCCATTCCGCTGATTCGACCACGCCGTGATGAGAGATCACCCATCACATCGCCCATAAATTCTTCGGGCACGGTAATCTCCAAATGATAAATCGGCTCCAGTAAAATCGGCTTGGCCTTGAGAAACGCATCTCTAAAAGCGTGCGAGCCAGCGATCTTGAAAGACACCTCATCCGAATCCACAGGGTGGTATTTTCCATCGTAAACCGTTGCCGCCACATCAATGACCTGATACCCCGCCACCGGCCCCTGGTCTAGCATTTCGCTAACCCCTTTTTCTATTGCAGGGATAAAGTTGCTAGGAATATTACCGCCGACCACTTCGTTGAGAAACTCAAAACCATCGCCACGTCCCTTGGGGCCGATACGCAAAGAGACCTCGCCAAACTGACCGCGCCCACCCGACTGCTTTTTGTGCCGATATTGCGCATCTGCCGTGCCGCGTATCGTCTCGCGATACGGTATGCGCGGCGCTTCCATGTCAATCTCAACACCAAAGCGCTCTCTTAAGCGATTTACTACGGTCTCCAAGTGCAACTCACCCTGAGCATGAAGCACCGATTGACGAATCTCACCATCGTATCTCAATAGAAAGCTCGGGTCTTCCTCGTGTAATTGCGAAAGTCCCGTGGCAATGCGATCCTCACCGCCCTGGTCTTTAGCATGAATGGCAACCCGGATTAATGGCTCGGGGAATTCAATACCCGGCAATTGAAACGACTCGCCCTTACGGCAAAGGGTATCGGTTGTATGCGTATTCTTAAGTTTAACTAGAGCAACGATATCCCCAGCTCCAGCGCTTTCGACCTCAGTGCGCTTGTTGCCGTTAAGGTGGTAAATCTGACCGATGCGTTCAGTCCCGCGTTTATTCGGGTTCGCCACCTCGTCACCAGGTTTGATCGTACCGGAAAAAAGGCGCAATAAACAAAGTTCACCCACATGTTGCTCCGCTAGCGTCTTGAAAACCAAAGCAGCCAACGGTGCCGTATCAATTCCTTCTATCGAAACTTCTTGCTCCTCGGCCTCAAATTTCAATCCCGCCGCCTCTGTCGGTGACGGCCCGTACTGCACCAAAGCATCCTGCAATCTATCGACCCCGACATTATTATATGCATCTCCAAAAAAGGCCGGAAACAAATTGAGATTCAGAATAGCCTCGCGCAACCCGCCCACAAGCTCGTCCATTGCGAGTTCGCCGTCGCTGAAATACTTCTCCATCAGCGCCTCGTCCGTCTCGGCAACCGACTCGACCAATTGCTCGTGTAACTCCTGGACACTGTCCTCTATATCCGCGGGAATATCGCCTTCACTGGCTTTCCCGTCCTGGTAGGTATAGAGCTTCATCGTAACCAAATCAATAATCTGGTTGAAACCCTCACCGGGATTCACAGCCATTTGCAGCGGTACTACTTGACGCCCGAAACGCTCCCTTGCTACTTCCAAGACCATATCGGCATCTGCTTCGGGACGATCCATCTTGTTGATAAAGACCGCACGAGGCAAATTGTAGCCGGCAGCGAAATTCCAGATCCGTTCCGTGCCAATCTCGATTCCAGTTACAGCATCAACGACAGCCACCGCCGCATCAGAAATGCGCAACGCCGCTTTTGCTTCGGAGATAAAATCCGCGTAACCTGGTGTGTCAATTACATTTAGATGACACCCTTGCCAGGCCCCGTTAAGGAGAGAAACCTTGAGTGATATCTGGCGTTCAATCTCACCAGAATCATAATCGGATATAGTTGTTCCGTCATTTATGCGACCTAGACGATTTACAACACCCATATTGAAGAGCATCGCTTCGGATAACGCGGTTTTACCCGCGCCACTATGGCCGCATAAGGAGAAATTCCTAGTCTGTTCGCTCAATTTAAATCCCTCCTGAATAGAGATTCTATCGCTGTAAGATCTCCCCTGATCCCGCCTTGCGATTAGGCGTTAAGTTAATTTGGCGACCTAGGCTCTGTCAACCTATGGTGTGTATCGCAGAGAACAAAAAGAAGCCCATCCCCGAAGGGATGGGCTTCTATAAAAAATCCGGCAACGTCCTACTCTCCCACTGGGCGACCCCAGCAGTACCATCGGCGCAGGAGGGCTTAACTACTCTGTTCGGAAAGGGAAGAGGTGTTTCCCCTCCGCTATGGCCACCGGAAAAACTTAATTATCCTTCAACAACCGAATACAGACCCACACCAAATGCGATACAATGCCTCAAATATTGCGAGGTAATAAAATGGTCAAGCCTCACGGCCAATTAGTATTGCTCGGCTTCACACATTGCTGCGCTTCCACCTGCAACCTATCAACCTCGTAGTCTACGAGGGGCCTTTAGGTAGGTTAACCCTACGGGATATCTAGTTTTGAAGTGGGCTTGACGCTTAGATGCCTTCAGCGTTTATCCCTTCCGAACGTAGCTACCCAGCGATGCTCCTGGCGGAACAACTGGTTGACCAGAGGTTCGTCCAACCCGGTCCTCTCGTACTAGGGTCAGATCTTCTCAAATATCCTACACCCACGGCGGATAGGGACCGAACTGTCTCACGACGTTCTGAACCCAGCTCGCGTAGCGTTTTAATTGGCGAACAGCCAAACCCTTGGGACCTTCTCCAGCCCCAGGATACGCTGAGCCGACATCGAGGTGCCAAACTGCCCCGTCGCTATGAGCGCTTGGGGGCAATAAGCCTGTTATCCCCGGAGTACCTTTTATCCGTTGAGCTTCGGCGCTTCCACGCGCAACCGTCGGATCACTAAGCCCTGCTTTCGCACCTGCTCGACTTGTAGGTCTCGCAGTCAAGCTCCCTGTATGCCTTTACACTCTACGCGCGATTACCGACCGCGCTGAGGGAACCATTGGGCGCCTCCGTTACTCTTTAGGAGGCAACCGCCCCAGTTAAACTACCCACCTGGCACTGTCTCCGATCCTGATCAAAGGACCAAGGTTAGAATTTTAACAAGGCAAGGGTGGTATTTCAAGGTCGGCTCCACGAAAACTAGCGCTCCCGCTTCATAGCCTCCCACCTATCCTACACATACAGTGTCAAAATCCAATACCAAGCTATAGTAAAGGTTCACGGGGTCTTTCTGTCCTGCCGCGGGTATCCGGCATCTTCACCGGAACTACAATTTCACCGAGTCCCTCGTTGAGACAGCGGCCAAGTCGTTACACGATTCGTGCAGGTCGGTTTTTAGCCGACGAGGAATTTCTACTGGAGCTTCGATTCAGAGCTTCGATCCCGAAGGATCTAACACCTCCTCTTAACTTACCAGCACCGGGCACGTGTCAGTCCCTATACATTGCCTTACGGCTTAGCAGAGACCTGTGTTTTTGGTAAACAGTCGCCCAGCCCGTTTCTCTGCGGCCCCTTTGGGCTCCGCCCGCGAAGGGCTTCACCTACTGGGGGCATCCCATTTTCCGAAGTTACGGGATAATTTTGCCGAATTCCTTAACGAGGGTTCACTCGCGCACCTTTGGATACTCTCCTCATCTACCTGTGTTGGTTTACGGTACGGGCACCTATAGAACTCACATAGAGGTTTTTCTAGGCAGCATGATTAGGGTCAGTTTATGCCGTTAGACGGCTCCCCATCGCCTCTCGGGGTATATGGCCATCCGGATTTACCTGGACGGCCCCCCTACGGGCTTAGACCAGCATTTCCAGTCGCTGGCTGACCTTTCACTTCTGCGTCACCCCATAGCTCGAACGCGCTATAAGTGGTACAGGAATATTTAGCCTGTTTTCCATCGCCTACGCCTTTCGGCCTCAGCTTAGGTCCCGACTAACCCCAGGAGGACGAGCCTAGCCCAGGAAACCTTAGATTTTCGGTGAGCGGGATTCTCACCCGCTTTATCGCTACTCATGCCGACATAATCACTTCCATCTCGTCCAGCAAACCTTACGGTTCACCTTCGACCTACTATGGAACGCTCCCCTACCAATCAGTAATTCGCGAACGAATTACTGAGTCCGCAGCTTCGGTGGTATGCTTAGCCCCGATACATTGTCGGCGCAAAATCACTTGACTAGTGAACTATTACGTACTCTTTAAATGGTGGCTGTTTCTAAGCCAACATCCTAGCTGTCTACGCAATCTCACATCCTTTAAATCACTTAGCATACACTTAGGGACCTTAGCTGGCGATCTGGGTTGTTTCCCTCTCGCGTACGGAGTTTATCCCTCGCACGCTGACTCCCTTGGAACAAGTCAATGGCATTCGGAGTTTGGTTCGGCTAAGTAAGCTGGTAAGCCCCCGTACCGATCCAGTGCTCTACCTCCACGACTCTTTAACAAGAGGCTAGCCCTAAAGCTATTTCGGGGAGAACCAGCTATCTCCAGGTTTGATTGGCCTTTCACCCCTACCCACAGCTCATCCGAGCACTTTTCAACGTACAACGGTTCGGACCTCCACGTGATTTTACTCACGTTTCATCCTGGCCATGGGTAGATCACCTGGCTTCGGGTCTACTGCATGCAACTGAACGCCCTATTCAGACTCGCTTTCGCTACGGCTCCTTCACTTAGTGAATTAACCTCGCTGCATACAAGTAACTCGCCGGCTCATTATGCAAAAGGCACGCCGTCAGGGGACAAACCCCCTCCGACTGCTTGTAAGCGTACGGTTTCAGGTACTATTTCACTCTCCTTCTCGGAGTACTTTTCACCTTTCCCTCACCGGTACTAGTGCGCTATCGGTCACAAGAGAGTATTTAGCCTTGGAGAGTGGTCTCCCCAGCTTCCCACAGGGTTTCACGTGTCCCGTGGTACTCGGGAACATCATAAGGAAGTCAACTACCATTTCGTCTACAGGACTATCACCTTCTATGGTTGAACTTTCCAGAACACTTCGACTATGGTGTTGATTGGTAACTTCCCGGCAAGTTAGCACCCTTGCCAAATGACGCCCCACAACCCCGCCCGTACAACGCGTGCTCGCTTTAACATACAGGCAGTTTAGGCTGTTCCCCGTTCGTTCGCCACTACTAGGGGAATCGCGGTTGCTTTCTATTCCTAGGGGTACTTAGATGGTTCAGTTCCCCCCGTTTGCCCCACTCGAGCTATGTGTTCACTCGAGGGTAATGCAGCATGACCTGCATTGGGTTGCCCCATTCGGAAATCCCCGGATCAAAGGTTATTTGCACCTCCCCGAAGCTTATCGCAGCTTATCACGTCCTTCATCGCCTTCTTGTGCCAAGGCATTCACCGTACGCCCTTTGTAGCTTGACCAAAAATCTATTACCACACACTACTTGAGGTATTGTATCGCGGTGTGTTCAAATAGAAAGCGTAGAAACGCCTCTATTTAGTTTTACCTTGATTACTATACTGGTGTGAATCTGTATTCGATTGTCAAAGAGCAAAAGCCTGAATGGTGGGGGTAGGTGGAATCGAACCACCGACCTCACGCTTATCAGGCGTGCGCTCTAACCGTCTGAGCTATACCCCCGAAAATCGAATAACGTGCATGAAGACCATCGTAGAAGAATACAAACACTGACCTAGGTGGATAAATGTCGGAAGCCGAAGCTTCCGATAATCCCCTTAGAAAGGAGGTGATCCAGCCGCACCTTCCGGTACGGCTACCTTGTTACGACTTAGCTCGAATCGACAACTCCGGCTTCGGCACATCCCTCCTTGCGGTTGGGTTAGCGACTTCAGCCGTTTCCGTCTTTCCTAGCTTGACGGGCGGTGTGTACAAGACCCGGGAACGTATTCACCGCGGCATGCTGATCCGCGATTACTAGCAATTCCACCTTCATGGAGTCGAGTTGCAGACTCCAATCCGAACTGAGACTGGTTTTTTGGGATTGGCTCCACCTCGCGGTATCGCAACCCTTTGTACCAGCCATTGTAGCACGTTTGCAGCCCAGGACGTAAGAGCCATGATGACTTGACGTCATCCCCACCTTCCTCCTGCTTGTCGCAGGCTGTCTCCTTAGAGTTCCCAGCATTACCTGATGGCAACTAAGGACAGGGGTTGCGCTCGTTGCGGGACTTAACCCAACATCTCACGACACGAGCTGACGACAGCCATGCAGCACCTGTCTCGAGGTTCCCGAAGGCACCCCCCTGTTTCCAGGAGGTTCCTCGGATGTCAAGCCCTGGTAAGGTTCTTCGCGTTGCATCGAATTAAGCAACATGCTCCACTGCTTGTGCGGGTCCCCGTCAATTCCTTTGAGTTTCAGCCTTGCGGCCGTACTCCCCAGGCGGGGTACTTAATGCGTTAGCTACGGCACTGAGGGGGTCAATGTCCCCCAACACCTAGTACCCATCGTTTACGGCTAAGACTACCAGGGTATCTAATCCTGTTCGCTCCCTTAGCTTTCGCACCTCAGCGTCAGTACCAATCCAGGAATCCGCCTTCGCCACTGATGTTCTCCAAGATATCTACGCATTTCACCGCTACACCTTGGATTCCGATTCCCTCTATTGGACTCAAGGTATGCAGTTTCGATTGCAGTTCTCTGGTTGAGCCAGAGGATTTCACAACCGACTTGCATACCCGCCTACGTGCTCTTTACGCCCAGTAAATCCGAACAACGCTCGCTCCCTACGTATTACCGCGGCTGCTGGCACGTAGTTAGCCGGAGCTTCCTCTGGAGGTACCGTCAAGTAACGGGTGGTATTAACATCCGCACCTTCTTCCCTCCTGACAGGAGTTTACACCGCGAACGGCTTCATCCTCCACGTGGTGTCGCTGCATCCGCCTTTCGGCGATTGTGCAAATTTCTAGACTGCTGGCTCCCGTAGGAGACTGGACCTTGTCTCAGTTCCAGTGTGGCCGTTCACCCTCTCAGGCCGGCTACGCATCGTCGCCTTGGTAGGCCATTACCCCACCAACAAGCTAATACGACGCGGGCTCATCCCCAGGCGGTAGCTTACAAGTAGAGGCCACCTTTAAAAACGAGTCATAAACTCGCCTTGTCATTCGGTATTAGCACTTCGTTAGAAATGTTATCCCCAACCCGGGGGCAAATTGCCCACGTGTTACTCACCCGTTTGCCACTGTACTCGCCACCCGAAGGCGACTTTCTCGTTCGACTTGCATGACTAAGACACACCACAAGCGTTAGTTCTGAGCCAGGATCAAACTCTCCGTGAAGAAAATTTGATGTACTGATTTTTTTAATCCAAGTTCTTCAACTTTGGACCCTCATGCACGTTATTCGATTTTCAAAGATCAAAATAGCTCAAAATCGTAGAGCGTATCCTTCAAAGATAGAGTTAAACTCTGTCCCTGTCAAGAGTAATGAACTAAGATCTTATGGTTTATTTTCGAAGCCATTCGATCATAAGTCATCCTCAAGAGCCCTAAAAGATAGGTCATCTCTTTCATTTGGCAAGCCCTACGCAAATTTTTTTTGCGTTATCATTCAAAGTCCTTGGCTAAGACCCGCCCGAGCACCTCGGTAGCGCGTAACCGCACTCCTGTATCCTTGTCTTCCAGCGCTTGTTTGAGCACGGTTATTGCCTGAGCTAATTGCAAAAAGCCCAACGCTTCTACCGCGCGTATCCGCACCGCTGACTCCTTATCTTCTAAGACTTTGGCTAGGGCATCGACAGCACGCCGGTCTTTAACGCCGACTTTCCCTAAATAAGAAGCGGCTGCAGCTCGCACGGCCGAGCTTTTGTCGTCGACTGCAACCTTGGCTAAGACCGGCACCCCGCGACGGTGACCGATAACCTTTAACATCAACGCCGCATGCAGGCGTACACTGACCTCTTTGTCGCCAAAGGCCTTCTGAATAATGGGTATACTATTGACCGTCCCCGCGTCCTTAAGCGCCTCAACCGTACGGATACGCACCTCAGGGCTCTTGTCTTTAAGCGCCTCAGATAAAACTGCCATAGACAGCCGACTACGGCGATCCGCACGGTAGCGTTTTTGTCCGCTAACCCCTGGCGCAAAATAATGACCCCCTGGCGCCCACCAACCCGCCCCAATCCCTCGGCGGCCTTCATCCGGACTTCCGGTGCCTTGTCTTGTAGCATGGTCCGCAAAGCAAAGACACCCGGTCCCTGAGCAGTGGTCGCAATGGGTAACACAAGGAATAAGAGTAGAGTCCAACGCAGCGCGTTCATGTCAGCCCCAACTAGCGGCACCCTCCAAATCACCCTGTCGATCTTCGGCAATACGTTTGAAATAGCCACTTTGGCGATAAGCGCCTAAAGGATCGGTTTCTGCGCCCAACTCTTCGCGGACTACCGCCAATAAAGGTCGTACATCCACATCATAGGCATTGCGCAAAATCTCCTCGCCTGCCACCGTATCGTCCTCTGCCTGGGCTGCAGCCAGTGCTGCGCGATCAACCAACAGGGCACGCGCATAGGCGGTCTGAATATTGAGTAGCGACTGGATCATCGCCTCAACTTTGGGCTTAATTATATGACTCTGATCAATCATATAGGCGATATTGGCCGCCGTTCCACGGCGTTCAGCATTGAGAATCTCGTGGTAAATTAGGAAAACTTCGTAAAGATTGACCGATCCAGTCGTCACATCGTCGTCTGCATATTTGCAATTGTTAAAATGAAAACCGCCCAATCGTTCTTCATCGAGCAGCAGAGCGACGAGATGCTCTATATTAGTGCAAAGCGGATGATGGCCTAGATCTACAAGAACTTCGGCCTTAGGCCCTGCTTTGAGGGCAAAATTCAACGCCATACCCCAATCGGCGATGTCGGTATGATAAAACGCCGGTTCGAAGAATTTGTATTCGATCAGCATACGCGAGTCATCGGGCAATGCCGCATGGGTTTTCCCCAGACATTCTTCAAAACGTCGTTTGCGCTCGATAATATCGTCTTGGCCCGGATAATTCGTGCCATCGGCGAACCACAGGCTAAGCACCTTGGAGTTCGTCCGCTGCATGATATCTACGCATTCGTACATATGGTCCAGCGCCTTTTGCCGCACATTCGGGTCCCGATGGCCAAAACTGCCTAGTTTATAATCGTATTCCTGGAATACATTGGGGTTAATCGCCCCGATATGCACGCCCAATTCGGCGGCTTCCTGCTGTAAGGCATCATAGTCGTCGACTTTGTCCCAGGGAATGTGCAAGGCGACACCGGGACAGACGCCGGTCATTTTGTGGACTTGTGCCGCATCGGAGAGCCGCTCGTGCACATCGCGCGCGGCACCGGGTTGCTTGAACACGCCAAAACGCGTTCCCGAATTTCCATACCCCCAAGAAGGCGTTTCAATTTCCTGCGCTTTGAGTTTATTCTTAACTTCTTCCACATCGATCCCCTGATCCGAGAGAACCTCGGCCAATACGGAAAATTGGTCTTTTGCATTAAACTGCGGAATTCCCATCCTGTAGCTCCTTTGTTTTTCGCTAAATTTCCATCCTGTCAAGTATAGTAAATAGCTAAATCATAAATGCAACTCACGCATCCGGTAAATGGCAATCCTCGGCCCCGGCCTTTCGATACTCGCCAATCCGGATACGGGCAAATAGAAAGCATCGATCGGATCGTACAAACGCCGACTTTGCGCATCGAGCAATGGGTCAAAAAGAACCTGCCGTTCCGCAACCTGTTCCAATGCAGCAATAAACGACGAATCAAGGCGAGAATACAACAGATCTGGTGATTCATGCACCACTATCCAGGTGACGTGCTCACGCAAAAGTCGCTCTACACCATATATCGTCCATATCCAGGGGAAACTCGAGGGATTGGCTGCTCGCAACTCGATCAGTTCGTAACCGGGACCGGGCAGGGCCTCGCCCATCGCCAAGAGGCGCTGCTGCCGGCGCGCCGCAAAACCCGCATTCCGTAAACCCGCTAGCCGCATCTCTAAGGCCGGGCGGTCAAGGCGCAGTTGTGGATAGCCGTAGTCAGACGCGCAGCAAAGCCCAACCCGGCTTCCTTCCGGGACCTGCTGCTCAATCCAACGCGCAGCCAATACACGGGTATCGGTTTGCGCCAGCAATATACTATGATGCCAAGAAGACCAAACGGTTGGCGCGACCACCAAGAGCGCAAGTACCACAACACCCCATGCCGAACGCCCTAAGGCAACGACCACCCCACCGGCCGCGAGACAGAGTAAAGGCAACAAAGGCAGCATATACCGCATAAATACGGCTTTGCCACTACCTGCCACCGCAAAATAAACAATAACACCGAGCAATAGCGGCCATTCTGCACCACGCGGCCGCCAAATCCAGCGGCCGATACCTGCTAAAGCCGCGACAAAGAGCGGCCATCCCAATCCCAGAGGCAATGTAAAACCAAGATGATACCACCACCCCCGGCCTAGATCGGCCTCATGCCCTCGCGCGAAATGCAACCGTTCATAGGACAAATCGCGCCAAAAAGTCGCAAAATCCAATAACACGTATGGTGATCCTGCAATAAAAGCCGCGGCCATAACGCCTACCACCCAACACAATCGCCCGCCATTCGCCCGCAAAGAGTCCTTTTCCTGGTAAGCAACGATCAGCACAACCCCTGCAAAGAGCCCTAAATTGTATTTGGTCGAGGCGGACAAGCCCAAAAAAATCGCGCACACGATCAGGTCCCGTACCGCTCTCCCTTCCAGATAACGCAGAGAAAACAATATAGACACCAATAAATAGAAGGTTGCCGGTATGTCGACCGTGAGGAAATGAGAATCGCGCACATGAAGAAAGCAGCAGGAAAGAAAAAGTGCGCTGGCCAATCCCACCCAAACCCCACCGAGACGAGTACCAATACTATAGAGGACCCCAACCGAGGCAATCCCCATCAAAGCGCCCAATCCCCTCCCGATGAGGTAGAATACCGAAGGGTCTGTTAGGAATTGTGCTTCGAAAATAGCGGTACTCTCGAAGACCCCCCCCATAAACCCAGCGATATAATAGGCCCCATAGACTGCGGCCAATAGATAGAAATGCAACGAGGGGTAGTTGAAAAAGTGCGGATTGGGATCGCCGGCGCCTATTGCCAAGGCTCGATGTACCAAGGTGGATTCATCTGGACGGCAATAGATATTGGGCAAGCCGAAAGCCAAGCCCCAGACGCGCAGCACCAATCCTACCGACAAAATAGCGGCGAGTAGCCAAGCCGCCCGACCGCCCATAAGTTCAGACGCTCTGCAGAATCTGCAGTTGCAGCTCTAGGTTGCGCAGGCCTATTTCACCGGGCACGATCGAAAGCAAGTCCGGCTGTTGCACGGCCTCGACAAATTGCGCAATGAGCAATGACATGAAATCTTCGCCCACCAGCTCTATATCTTCGGTGCTGAGCACGGAGCAATAAACCCCGTCGACAGCCCGCCCAGTGCAATCGACAAGGAAGTCATTCAGGCCAAAACGCCGCACAGGCTGCCCTTCTATCAAATCGCGAACAACGATTTCACAAGGACACGTTCCCCATGGGCCGACAAAATCAAAACGAGTCCGGGTCTCTGCATCCCCTAAATCCACCTGCAACGATGCCGGTTCGATAGTGCCTGCGGGCATCCAGGCCAGTAATAGGCTCAAAGGATGAGGCCCCATATCGATCCATATCTCCTCAGCCGTGCGACGGCGGCCGCGAGCTACGGTCTCCATCTCCGCGTAAAAAGACTCTATATTGCCCAGAGGGCCGCAGGCGGCTTCATAAAGTTGCAAATAGTGCGGCAGCGAAGCAGCATATTGCGTGCACACACCCAAACGACGGTCGGCCACCCGACTAAGATCGACTAGAGCCTGGCCCTGAGTCCACGTTTGCGACGCACCCTCTGAATGCCAAACCATAGGTTTCTCGCAAAGAACGTGGCAACCCAGCTCGAAAGCGCGCTGAACACAGTCAAAATGCGCTTCATTTGGCAGGCAAACATCGAGCAAATCGGGCATTTCTTCGGCAAGCATTTGATCTAAGTCCCAATAGCCGCGCCCCGAAAAGGGGAAAAGGTCCTTCAGCGCCTTCGACGTAGCGGCGACACTTGCCTCATTGCTGCCGCAAAAACCAACAACCTGGGCACCGGCTTGATGAAACCACTTGGCATGGTGCTTGCCAATGCCGCTGGCTCCAGCGATGGCAACGCGCAGCACCTCTTCCATTTTTCTCTCCAATAAAAAAAGAGCTGACAGCCCGGCTGTCAGCCCTCCCAAGGCCCATTGCCTTATCGTGCGATTGTTCTTTTAATGTCCTACTTCTTCCGCGGCGCCAGCTTAGCTTCTCTAATTTGTTCCTTCAAGCGTTCCTTGCGCCGTTTGCGGCGACTTCTCAATTCTTTTTCCCTCATTCTGCCCTTGCTCGAACCCATTGCTATATCCCTTCGATTGCCTTTGCGAAAATTGCTAAACGTATGTCTAGCAATATATCTTACGGCCCATTGGGCGTCAAGCGAGTAACATCCGCAAGATCGCCATCCGCACATAGAGCCCGTTGTGGGCCTGGCGGAAATAGGCCGCGCGCGGATCCGCGTCTATGGCGGGATCAATCTCGTCGACACGTGGCAACGGATGCATCACGACCGCGTGATCCTGCATACAATCCATCACCGACTGATCGATGATATATTTACCGCGCGCCTGCTCGTATTCCTCAGTGCGGTCGCCAAAGCGCTCCTTTTGAATTCGCGTTTGGTAGATAACGTCGACTTCCCGGGCCACCTCGTGCAAATCCTCGACCTCTTCAAAATCGACGCCGTGCCGCTGCAAGTACTCTTTAATATCGTCTTTCATCCGCACTACTTCCGGAGCGACAAAATAGATCTTAACACTCTCGTATTTGGCGAGCAGATAACAGAGCGAGCGCACCGTCCGCCCATTTGCCAAGTCACCAACCAATGCCACTGTAATTTCTTCCAACCGGCCGATTTCCCGTTGAATCGTATACAGATCCAGCAATGACTGGGTCGGATGCTGCCCGGCGCCGTCACCAGCGTTGATAACGGGAATATTGGTGACGGCGGCCGCACGATTAGACGCTCCGCTCTCAAAGTGGCGCAATACGATCACATCGGTATAACCGGCGACCACGCGGATCGTGTCTTCGAGTGTCTCCCCCTTCGCCGCCGAGGAAAACTCCTGGGCACTCTCCGTCGTAAGCACCGTGCCGCCCAAGCGGGTCATCGCCGATTCGAAAGACAGGCGAGTACGCGTGCTGGGTTCGTAAAATAGCGTCGCCATAACCCGGCGACTGAGAATATTGGAACCATAGTGCTGTACGACCTGCTCCATTTCTCGAGCGGTCGAAAAAATGGCATCCATCAAGTCAATATCAAATTGTTGGGCTTCTAAAACGTGAGGCAAGCGACCCATCATATTCTCCTCAATAAGTACAAAAAAAAGCCCCTAAACGGGTTGGCAAGCAACAAGGCAAGTAGGTTAATATAGAATACGGCGTGATATTGATCTGCAACAAAGAAACACCTCATTTTCAACGATGGTCAAGAAAAAATAGCTTCAATTGACTCCCATCACAACTATCGCCCATCATTATTTGTTTTTTATATATACAAAAACACCAATATCTATATATTTTATAAGAGGTCTGCAGTGAACAAACTCATATATTTAAGCACCATATCATCTCTTGTAGAAGAGATCGACAGTGAACAAATAGCTAATAAATATACTCAATATTAACATAAGTCATTATAAAACAAATAGAAAGGGGTATCATGAGAGCCTTTTATCGCCTTCTTCATATATTTTTCTTTGCCCTTCTATCCGGTATAGCGTTAACTCACCCCGTTTTCAGTGGTACAAACGAAGGTTTTGAAGCTTCTATTGAACCGCGCAATGTCCGCAATCCCACTATAGGACAGCGAGTCAATGTGTCGGTATCAGTTAAAGGAGTAACAAGCGCACGGCAAGCACAAATTGATATTGCATACGATCCAAATATCATCGGCAATGTCTCTATCAGCCCAGGAGCCTTTATTCCCCCTTCGCTCTATATCCCCTCCGAGGCAACAACTCGCGAAGATGGCATCATCACCCAAGGCGCGGCTACCTCCGGCAGTGATTTGAAAGAAGGAGGGGGAGTAATCTATCTAATTAATTTTGAGATTATCGGTGAAATCCCGACTGAAGGGTCAGTCCTGGCCATCACCAAAGTCCGCGTCGGCGCGAATTCTACCGACTTTGACGTGCTTACGACCCAGAACGCCGGCGTTAAGCTGCTCAAAGTCTTCCCCAACGCCATATTCGATATGGATATTACCCGCAGTCGAAATGGTGCCATTCTCAACTGGCGAACTAAAGAGTCCGGCATAAACGACACCGTCTTTTTCCGCGCCAAAGGCGAAGAGTTATTTCGTACCGCCATCAGCCCCCTGCTCAAACGCACTACGCCACGGATGATCCGCGCGATGCGTGTTCTCTTAGAGAACAAATTGGTGCCGCGCGAAGCGACGCCCGAACAGATCCGCGAAGTATTGGCCAACGATCCGAACTTCGAGGAAGAAGAAATAACCGGCGCTTTTATTGATGCCGTCAAAATCCTCGACCACGCACTGGGCAACAAACGCCATGTCGTCTCGCTCGGATCGCTACAGCCCAATACCGAATACGAGTTCGTTGCACGCTCATACGATCTCAATGACCGATCGAGCGCGCCCTTTAACGGGAACTTCAATACCCGGCGCGACGTCGACCGCCGTCCGCTATTTATGGAGCGTTTCGAGGTCCAGTCCACTCCTTTCGCCGCGATTATCCGCTGGTTCACTAATCGACCGTCCGACACGCGGTATACTTTCGAAGTCGGCGGCGCAGGCACGGCCAGTGAAATTATCGCCGACGAAGACGGGACCCAGGTCCATATTGTCGAGATCCGCGACCTTGAGCCCGATACCAACTACAACTTCACCATCAGTTCGCGCCTGACCGACGCCGATATGTTTATTACCGAAGGTCTAACCGAGGCCAACGTCACGGTTACGCGCACCGACCATCTGCGGACCCGGCGAGCCGACCGTCGTTTGCGCTTCCTCGGCCCACCTGTCCGTATCGTCGGCACCGACGAGGTACGCTTGCGCGTCCGCCTCAACCAACCGGCGGGCTTGCGCGTTGACTATGCCGCGCTCGAAGACGGCCAAAAGCTGCGGGACGTGGTGCCAACCTATACCGACACCGCCGCCTCCAACGAGCTCTTGGAAAGCCACGATATTGCGCTCTCCTATTTGAATTCGTCGACCTTGTATCGCTTTCGTCTCACCGCCTTCAATACCACTGATACCTTGACAACCGATCCGACCGGCAACCAGCAGTTCAGTCGCGATCTCAACTTTCGCACTTCGGCCGACAGCGATACCCTCGACCCGGTAATTATTGCCGGCCCCCAGGTATTGGCACGCGGCACTGTCGCGGTGGTACGTTGGGCGACCGATGTCCCTACAACGGGTAAGGTCTATGTCGGTACCATAGGCACCGATGCCACACTAGGCACATCGGATGAAGTCGAGTATGCCGATCTTTCGCCCAATGGCAGCAACCGCTTCGCTCCCCGCCATATCATCATCGTCAACGGTCTGACCATCGGCACCGAATACGGCTATCGCATTGAATCAACGACGGCCAACGACAAAACCGTCGCCTTCGACCCCAACAACTCTACGGCGGCCAAGCGCGCCAAAGTGCTACAACCTCCGGGCGGCGCGGGCAGTTTCACGACCGACTCCACCGCCGATACACAATTCCCAGTTATTCTCTCCGGTCCTAGCGTTTCTTCGCAGACGGATGCTTCGGCCGTTATCGAATGGGAGACGGACGAACCAGCCAACAGCGAAATCGCCTTTGGCACCGGCGACTCAAGCGGTGGCGAAAGCTCCGGCGACAGCGAGACCAGCCACAAGATAGTGCTGAGCAATCTCGATGCCGGCACAACGTATACCTATACCATTGGCTCGACCGATGCCGCCGGTAACGGGGTGACCGAAAGCTCTCAGGCAACATTTACCACCAACCCCGATATAGATCTGACCGCGCCCGCGATCAGCAGCCTCGAAATTAGTTACAAAAACGACGAGACCGCCACGGTCTATTGGGCCACCGACGAAGAAGCCACCGCCGAAGTCGAATTCGGCACAAGCGAAGCCCTGGGCACAATACGCACCTTGTCGACAACTGGCGAGACCCACGAGGTCACCTTGACCAATCTATCAGCCGGCACGACCTACTACTACTCGGTCTCTTCTTCCGATCTGAGCAGCAACGGCCCGACGGTCAGCGACACACTTAACTTCACTACCGACGCCGAGCCCGACCTATTGCCCCCGGCGATCTCCACTATTGAGACCGTTGTCACCGACTCGGCCGCATTCGTCAGTTGGGTGAGCGACGAGTTGGCCGACAGCTATGTCGAATTCGGCACCGAGCAAGCTTTACTCGAATTCAATATCGGCGATACTCAAGACGTCACTAACCACGATATTACGCTAACCAACCTAACGCCGGGCACGACCTACTATTATATCGTCGGCTCCGTCGACCGGGCCAACAACCCTCCTACCGAAAGCGATACGCTCAATTTTACTACCTTGTCCAAAGCCGATACCACCGCCCCTTCGGTGCCCTTCGACTTGAGCGCCACTCCGGGCAGCCGCCAGGTTGTCCTCACTTGGGATGCGACGATCGAACTCGACTTGAACGGTTTCAATATCTATCGCCGCACAGGCAGTGATGATTTCGCTATATTGTCCTCTGGCCAGCAGAAAACGACCTTTACCGACCTCAATGTCGGTAACGATACGACCTACGATTATCACATCACGGCGATCGATCGACAGAACCCGCCGAATGAAAGCACCGCGTCGACCTCGGTCTCGGCCACGCCGACAATTTCGGCGGCTCCGACGACACCGACCGAGTTGAGTCGATCGGGGGACTTTCTCACGCCGACTTTCAATTTCGCTAACGCCAGCCCCTTTAACACCGATAGCACCTTAACCTATACGATCCAAGTCTCCACCGAATCCGATTTCTCCAATGTCACCTCGTCGGTCTCGGGGCTAGTAGAGAATTCTGGCGACGGCGGAACCGGTCAGACCGCCTGGACGATTGATCGCAATCTTGAAGAAGGCTCCACCTACTACTGGCGCGTCCGCGCAGTTGAAGGCAGCTTTAACGGCGAATTTTCCGCCGCCGATCAGTTTGTCGCCGTCGATCCTTCGTCTTTAGCGGGCGACTTCAACGGCGACGGGTCCGTCTCCTTCGACGATTTCTTTCTCTTTGTCGACTTTTTCGGTCAAAAGGCCGAGGGCGATGCCGTCGCCTATGATCTCGACGGCGGTGGCTCGGTCGACTTCAACGACTTCTTCACCTTCGTCGACAATTTTGGCAAAACCATCGCTGGCAAACGCTGGGCCGCACCGACAGAAACCGATGCCCGCGCCCGCTTCGCCCTCGAAGCCTTCGGCGGTACACGGCAGCAACAACGGCGCATCACCGTTCGACTCTGGGCCGACCAAGTTCAGGAACTCAAATCCTACGGGGCCGCCTTGAATTATGATCCGCAGCAAGTCGTTTTCGAAGGGGCACGCCCTGGCCCGGGCGCCTTGCTCGAAAGCAGAGGTGGTAGCGCACCGCTCTTTTCAGTACTCTACCAACGGCCTGGCCATTTGGTCATAGGTAATGGCCTGACCGACGGCGAAGCGGTGTCGGGGCGCGGCCTACTCGCCGAACTGGATTTCCGGCTGTTGGGCCACGGCACCGAGGCCGCTTTCGACTTAGCTGAAGGTTATGTCGCATCGTCAGGCGAGCAAATAAAAGCAGTCGCACAACTTAGTTCGGCCCGATTGGTGCCGCGCCAATACGCGCTCTTCGCCAATTTCCCCAACCCGTTCAACCCCTCGACAAGCATCGAATACGCCCTGCCAGAAGCCGCCGAAGTTGAATTGGTGATCTACGACGTCCTAGGGCAGACAGTACAAACGCTTGTCGCCAACGAACTACAAGGTGCCGGTTACTACCATCTCACCTGGGACGGCAGGGACCAAGCCGGCCATAGCGTTTCCAGCGGCATGTATTTCTACCGCCTGGCCACCCAAGACTTCCAACAAACTCGGAAAATGATCCTACTGAAATAACAAAGAGCAAGGAACGAAAAAAAGGGCGGTCACCGAATTGGTGACCGCCCTTTTTTATTTTTGCCCTAGGTTAATCTTTTATTTACAAAGCCGAGCGAAGGCCCGGGAGCTACCGGAGGAAAAAGCCACCCCAAGGCCATCGGTTGAAACCAGCGACCCACTTCCCATTGCTCGTTAAGATGGCTCTGCCACGCAGCCACTGCGCCTCCGCAACCCGACCGACCCCCGACTAGTCCCCTTTTCCCGCAGACAGGCCCCCGCACCGCAGCCTTTCCTATTCCCGCTCCCTCAACACCGCCATAATCTCAGCCTCAGCCGCTAGCTCCGCCCCGACCATCGCCTTCCCCTGTAGTTTGCACAACCCGTCCCGCTGTCTAAGCACGTCCAGTTCTAATCGCAACTGGTCACCCGGTACTACCGGGCGACGAAACTTGCAACGATCAATACCGGCGAAAAAAGGCACCTTATTCTCCGGGTCATCGAGCTCACTGAGCATCATCACACAACCCGCCTGTGCCATCGCCTCGACGATAAGCACCCCAGGCATAACCGGATAACCCGGAAAGTGCCCTTGGAAAAATGACTCGTTGGCCGTTACATTCTTCAAGGCCACCACGCGTTTTCCGGGCGTCAACTCGAGCACGCGATCGACGAGTAGAATCGGATAGCGATGCGGCAGCAGTTTGAGAATATCCGTCAGTTCCATAACGGAATCCACCACCGGCCTACTCCTCCTCGTCTTTCTGCATTAGCTCCAACAATTGTTCGGTGATGTCGTATTTCTCTTCCGCGAATACCAAACCGCTCGAAGGCGCCGCAGCGTCAAAAATGAAATCGTAGCCCCCCTCCTCAGCCATGCCCTGGATCGTGTCGTTGATCTTCTTGAAGATGGGCTCGGAAAACTCAATATTCTTGCGCATCAACTCGCCTTCGGGACCGAACTTCTCCTGGGTAAACTGCTGCAACTGCTGCACCTTGCCCTCAAACTCGGCCTGTAATTCCGTCTTGCGCGCTTCGCTCATCAACATTTCCTGTCGACGGAAATCCTCCTGCAGCTTGACCAGCTTGGCTTCGCGGTCCTTGGCCTGATTTTCATAATCCTGGCGCAGCTGGTCTAATTTGCGCTGCGCATCCCTGAATTCGGGCAGGCGCTCTTTGAGCACCTCCGAGTCGATATACCCCATTTTGATCTCGGCTAAAGCGCCAGTGGCGAAGACGGCTAAAGCGATTATGGACAGCAGGACGCGTTTCATACCAACTCCTCTTTGCTTATACGAACGAAAATCGAACTGTATAAGATACGACTTGCGGGAAATTTGTGAAATAGCGGATAGAGAAAGATCCAGGACGTCGTCGGAACGCCCTGGACCTCACGGTCTATAGGCAAATCTTTAGAAAAATTGCGGCCCGAACTGAAAATGGGTATTCCATCCAGCCGGCACGCCGTCAACCTTGGGGCGATCAAAACCATAACCGAAGTCAAAACCGATCATCCCCAACATCGGCGTCTGCACGCGGAAACCGAAACCCAACGAACGCCTAAGCTTAAGGGGGTTCAGTTCGGGGATCGTCTCCCAGGCATTGCCCGCATCGGCGAAAAGGATGCCGTATACCTGTTGTTCGGCGATCGGGAAACGGTATTCGAGGTTTATCACCACCATCGAGCGGCCGCCGACCGGAATATTCGATACACGCGGCCCTAACGACCGGTCGGGATACCCCCTGACTGCGCCGTCCCAGAAATCGATGCCCCCGGGTGAGAACCGCTCCCAAATCGAGAGATTCCTATCGTCGTCATCGGAAAACCCATCGACGACAGCGACCTTGGTCTCCAAGCTCCAAATAAACTTCCACCAACTCGGCCGGTAGTAATTAAAAGCGACTTGGTGTTTGTGGAAATCCACGTCACCCGCCACGATCGACGAGGCAATTTCCGGCGTATAGCTAAACAAAGTGCCTTTGTTCGGGAATTCGGCCTGGTCGCGCGTATCGCGCGAGTAGACCAATTCAAAACTGCTGGTCAACCGTTCTTCGTAACGAGTGGAATAGGCCGGATTACTCAAAAGGTCGGTATCGAAGCTATCACCGAAATTGGAATAATCCTCGCTCTCCAGGCGATAACCGAACGAGAGACTTGAATAAGCCGGTTTCTTTAAACGGCGCCCCACGCGCACACTGACCGAATTGCGCGTAAAATCGTAGAAGTCAAAGTATTGATTGTTGAGCGTATAGACGCGCACCGACAAGCTGGTCGGAGTATCGAAAAGCCAGGGTTCGGTGAAGCCGACAAGAAACTGCTCGCGGCGGGTGCCGAACTCCCAACTAAAGTCCAAGTTCTGCCCCATACCGCGAAAATTCGGAACTCGCAGGCCGATCTGCCCCACTAACTTGTCGCGATCCGAATAACCCGCGCCCATCGATGCCTGCCCAGTCGGCCGCTCTTCGACGTTGAAGGTCAAGTCCACTAGCCGCTCGTCCTCGACCGGGCTATACTCGGGTTGGATCTGCACGTCTTTGAAATAGTTCAGCAGAAAGATGCGCCGCTGGCTTTCCTGCACCAGGTTCTGTTTGTAGATATCGCCCGGCCGAAGCTCGATCTCGCGACGGATGACCTTTTCCCGCGTTTTGGTATTGCCGGCAATCTCGACCTTGCGGATGGTCCAAGGCTGCCCTTCGAATATCTGGAAGGCCACACTAATGGAATCGCCATGGATCGTTTCTTGCGGCACCACCCTCGTGTCCAGATAGCCTTTTTCGTAATAGGTAAAACGCGCCATATCTGCCAGTTCCAACCCCGAACGGCCGTAGATCATCCCCTTGTCTAATTCCATCTTCTCAACAAGTTCGTCGGTTGCAAAAATCGAGTTGCCTTCCCAAGCGACATCACCCAAGCGATATTGCAGACCCTCGTCGATTTCCACGTCTATATAGAGATGACGCCGCGTCGAGTCGTAGTAGACGCTATCGCGTGAAATCGCGGCCTGTTGGAAACCGAGACTCCGGTAGTAGGCCAAAAACCGCTGCTTGTCTTCCTCATAGGTATCGCCGCTGAACTCGCCTTTGCGCCACCAGTGCTTCTCCTTGGTCTCCATCATCCCGATCAGACGGCGCGGCTCTGGGCCCAGACCATCCCATTGTTCTGGGCGGCGCGGGTTGCGCGGCGGCAGCTCTCGGCTGTCGATTAGGGTGCCGTCGGCGCGGCGTTGGACCACGCGGATCTGCCTGATCTGGACCTTGGCTCCCTCTTCAATATCGTATTGCACGAAGATCTTGCCTTCTTCCTCGCCCGCAAAAGTCTGGCCTTTGATCTCGGCACGCAGATAGCCCTTTTCGCGATAGAGGTCAAGGATCTTCTGTTCCCCCCGCACGACGTCCTTGGGGGCGATGACCTGGCCATTGACGAAAGCCAGCGCTTCCTTCATGTCCTTCTCTTTGAGTTTCTTCTGTCCTTTGAACCGCACCCCCTCCAACGCCGGATACTCCTCGACCATAATGATCAGCTTGATCCCACCCGGCCCCGGGTCACCCCAAATCTGAATATCCTCAAAAACATTGAGCCTCTGCAGGTCGCGCACGGCCTGCTGCACATTCTCCTGCGACAACTCAACCCCCGGCTCAAGACCGACCGTAGTCAGAATCAGTGACTTGGCCACCTTGCGCAATTCTCCCTGCACCTCGATCTCGACAACCTTCTGCGCCTCGACGGCACTGCCCATCAAGCCTACAGCAGCGATGGCGCAAAAAATATTTCGGAGATTTCCCATAAATTCTAACCTCAAAAGAGCCACATATTATGAACTTGACACCCTATTGTAAAGGCCGCTTTACCACCTGAACAGCGGCAAAGCGGCCTGTACTACATACTCTAAACTCTGACGCCCGACTTCAGCCGGTGCTTTCCTTTTTCTTTTCTTCAATCACCGCATCCGAGTCCCGCTCTTCGTCGAAAACCAGTTCGTCACCTTTTTTGGTGACGCGAATACGGCTACCTTCGCCAAAGCGACCATTCAGGATCTCCTCGGCCAGCGGGTCCTCGAGCATCTTCTGGAGCGTCCGTTCCAAAAAGCGCGCGCCATAAGCCTGATCGAATCCCTTTTCCGCGAGCAAATTTTTTGCTCCGGGAGTGACCCTCACCTGAATATCTTGCGGCTCCACACGGGCCTTGAATTCTTTGAGGCGGATATCAATGATCTCGGTGATATTATTGATATCCAACGCATGGAAAATGATCGCATCGTCGACGCGGTTGAGAAATTCGGGATTGAAGGTCTTTTTCAGCGCATCGTTGATCTTGCCTTCCATTATCGTGTGCATCGAGTCTGAATCAGACTTTTGAAAGCCCAACACACCACCGGTGCCCACATCGCGGCTGCCTGCGTTGGAGGTCATAATTATTACGGTATTGCGAAAATCCACCTTGCGGCCGGTGCTATCGGTGAGCCGCCCCTCATCGAGAATCTGTAAAAGGATATTGAAGACGTCGGGATGCGCCTTCTCGATCTCGTCGAGCAGCACCACTGAATAGGGCCGACGGCGCACGCGCTCGGTAAGCTGGCCGCCCTCATCAAAACCGACATACCCCGGAGGCGCCCCAATCAAACGCGATACAGCGAATTTCTCCATGTATTCGGACATATCGACCGAGATCAGCGCGTCGGAATCGTCAAAGAGAAATTCCGCCAGGCGCTTAGCCAATTCGGTCTTGCCGACGCCTGTGGGCCCGAGGAAGATAAACGAGCCAATGGGCCGCTTGGGATCCTGCAGACCGGCACGGCTGCGGCGGATAGCCCGCGATATCGCGGTGACGGCCTGCTCCTGACCGACGATATCTTTCTTGAGCGTGTCTTCCATCGCCAGCAAACGGTCGGTCTCGGATTTGGCCAGACGCGAAATCGGAATGCCGGTCATACTGGAAATGACCTCGGCGATATCGTCGACGGTTACCTCGACGACTTCGTCGCGTACCTCTTCTTCCCACTCTTGGCGTTTTTTCTGTAACTCTTCGCCCAAATTGAGCGATTTGTCACGCAGCACCACCGCCTCTTCAAAATCCTGGCGTTCGGCCGCTTCATTCTTTTCGCGGTTGATCTCCTGGATCTCGGCCTCGAGTTTACCGATTTCCTCGGGCGGGCTCAACCGGGCAAGATGCACCCGTGAACCGGTTTCATCGATCACGTCGATGGCCTTATCGGGCAGATAGCGGTCACTGATATAGCGATCGGCCTGCCGTACCGCATAAGCGACGACGACGTCGGAAAACTCCACGTGGTGATGGCTCTCGTAACTCGAACGCAATCCCTTGAGGATTTCGATCGTATCGTCCAAGGAGGGCGGGTCGACCAAGATGGTCTGGAAACGCCGTTCGAGCGCCCCATCCTTCTCGATGTGCTTGCGGTATTCGTCAAGTGTCGTCGCGCCGATGCACTGCAATTCGCCACGAGCCAACGCCGGCTTGAACATATTGGAGGCATCGAGTGTGCCTTCAGCGCTACCGGCGCCGACGATGGTGTGCAACTCGTCGATAAAAATAATAACATCGGTGTTCTGCTGTAGCTCGTTCATCACCGCTTTGATGCGCTCTTCGAACTGGCCCCGGTATTTGGTGCCGGCGACAACTCCACCCATATCTAATGTAACGAGGCGTTTGTCGAGCAGGATCTGCGGCACGCGCTTTTCGATAATGCGCTGGGCCAAGCCCTCAACGATGGCAGTTTTGCCAACACCGGGATCACCAATGAGAATTGGATTGTTCTTTTTGCGGCGACTGAGCACTTGCGTAACGCGTTCGATTTCCTTCTGGCGACCGATCACAGGATCGAGCTTGCCTTCACGGGCCAACTGGGTCAGGTCGCGGCCGAAATGATCAAGGAAGGGCGTCTTGCTCTTTTTGCCCTTTTCCTTGCGGCCGGTGGTCTTGCCTTCAAGCACGGCCAATGTCTCTTCCATCGCCGTCTTGTAATCGACACCGAAGGCGGCTAGGATCTGGGCGGCTACGCCTTCCTTGTCCTTGAGCAGCGCCAACAACAAATGCTCGACATCGACGAACTGCGTCTTCATCTCTTTGGCCTCATTGGCCGCTACTTCAAGGATCTGTTTGGCACGAGGAGTAAAAGGTACCTCGCCGATTGTCATGGTACCACCAGAGGTCGCGACATAGTCTTCTACCGACTGTTTGACCGTCTCTAGGCTCAGCCCCAAGTTCGTTAAAACATTAACGGCCTTGCCCTTGCCATCCTTTATAATACCCAGCAGCAAATGTTCGGTGCCTATATAATTGTGTCCTAACCGCGCCGACTCCTCGCGCGCTAGTTGCATAACCCTTTTCACACCATCGGTGAACATATTATTCATTTGACCGTCCTCCACAATTCATCCCCCGCAGATACCCAATTTTCGTCAACGCAAAAAAAGGGGTGAATCTTGAGAATTTACAAAATTTTACCGGAGAAACTCCGGTTTTTTGAAACTACCAAAAGCACAGGTTCTTGTCAAGGTGGACACCCCTTAAGCCGCACCCAATTCAGCTAGGCGTCGCCGCGCCACTTCGGCCCTGCGCACGTCCCGTTCTTCAGGGGAAAGATCGACTCCAGCCTCGGCTTGCAGATGTGATGGTTGAGTGATAATCATCAACTGATTGATAAAGCCCGAGGATATCCCGTCTATAATCCCCAAGCTGCGCCCCAGGCGCACCGCTGAGAGCAGATTCATAAACTCCTGGCTGCTCAACACCCGGGCGTGGGCCAGAAGCCCATAAGCCCGCCAGACCTTGTCTTCTACCTGCGCGGGCGCTTCCTTGAGCAACGCCGCCTGTGCCTCTTTTTCGTGGGCCATAATCTGCCGGGTCACTTCCACCAGTTTCTCGACGATCTCCCCCTCCGGCACCCCCATGGTGGACTGGTTGGAAATCTGAAACAGATTGCCGACCGCATTCGTGCCTTCCCCATAGAATCCACGCACGGTAAAGGTCATCTGGGTCAGGCCGCGCATCACCCGCTCCATATCCTCAGTCACAACCAGCGCCGGCAAGTGGATAAGTACCGAAACGCGCAATCCGGTGCCCGTATTCGTGGGACAGGCCGTAAGAAACCCCCACTGTTCCGAATGCGCGTACCGCAATAATCCGCCAAGTTCGTCGTCGAGCGCATTAACCTCTTGCCACGCCTGCATCGGCTGCAAACCGGGCAAAATGGCCTGCAGGCGCAAATGGTCCTCCTCGTTGATCATCACGCTGAGCGATTCGTCCGGATTAAAGAGCAAACCGCGCTGTCCTTTGCTCTCGGCCAGGGCCGGGCTGATCAAATGGCGTTCAACGAGAAGTCGACGTTCATTGCTCTGTAGTGTGTTCATCTTAAAAAAAGCCGCATTGCCCATCTGCCTGCCCTGCTGCGCCGCCCCGAGCACTTGCTCGATAATCTGCTCCTGGTCATCGAGCGTGGCCTTAGGCGCAAAAGGCAGCGTGGATATATTGCGCGCCAAGCGCGCTCGGCAGCTAACGATCATGCCGTCGGCGTCATCCTCGCCGTTGAGCCAGCGCGCAGCGTTATTGACCAAGCCCCGCAGATCCATCTAACGCCCCCCTTCGAGTGCGCGAATGCGATCGCGGAGTTGCGCTGCCTCTTCAAAGGCCTCCGCCGAAACCGCCTTGGCCAACTCGTCGCGCAACTGATCCAAGATGTTGGTATCCGTCGTCACGGCTTCATCTATCGATGGTGGTTCGGGCGGAGATTCCGACCGGGCCTCGATTGGTCCCTTGCCCCGATGCCTCTCCGCACCGTGGATGCGTTTGAGCAGGCGCTCTAATTGTGGCGCAAACGCCGCGTAGCACTCGGTACAACCGAGGCGCCCGGCCTTCTTGAATTCGTCGTAGGCCATACCGCAAGCCGGACAACTGGCACTGCCGGCGTCTTCAGCTCCGGCGAGGTTGGTCAATTCCTCCTTAACCTCTTTCACCAATACCGGCACGTCCTTGGTTTTATCCTCCGGCGGTGCGGCTGTCTCGATGTTTTTTTCTTCTGCGCAAACTCCGCAAAGAAAAAGCGTCTTTTTCGTATCGTCAACGATATGGGTATAAGCGACCGTGGCTTCGCCTTTAGCGCATGTCTCGCATTTCATGTCGCGCCTTCCTCCATTTGCAGCACACCCGCTTCAATGTGCCCCATTCGGTCCATGCTCTGGGCCAGCTTTCGATCGTGCGTCATCACCACAAAGGCCAGCCCACTCGCCCGAGCAAGATCAGCCAGTAGTTGATGCAGTGATTCACTGGTCGCCTCATCGAGGTTGCGGCTGGGTGACCAGCGCCCGCACCATCGCCACCCGCTGACACTCTCCGCCCGACAACTCGCCGGGCCGGTGATGCATCCGATCGGCGAGCCCCACAGACTCAAGCAGCCCCACGGCGGCCTCGCGCAAATCGGTCCCAGCGACCAGACCCGGCAGCAATGCGTTTTCCAATGCGGTGAACTCCGGCAGCAGGTGATGATACTGAAAGACAAAACCGATATGCCGGTTGCGAAACCGCGACAACGCCTGGTCATTCAAGTTGAGAACATCAGTACCCGCGATGCGCAATTCCCCGGAAGTTGGCCGATCGAGCGTGCCCAAAAGGTGTAATAAGGTGCTCTTGCCGACACCGGACGCCCCCATCACCGCGACCAATTCGCCCGCATGGACCTCTAAACCCACACCTTTGAGCACTTCAAGGCCCTGCCCGCCGGTATCGAAGATTTTGCACAGACCGCGTGCCTCGAGAATAATATCCGTTTTTTGTGTCACGTCAGCACTCTACATAATATATCGAATTGCCTCAACCGGCATCAATCTAGACGCCTTGCGCGCCGGATAGATCGATGTCGCCAGGCAAATGATCACACTGATCAACCCCACCAACACAAAATCCAATACTTCCATGTCGACCGGCAACGAGCTGATGAAATAGACATCGCCGGGAATCGCGATAAGATCGAAACGCTGTTGCGCGAAGCAGAGCCCAAAACCGATCAGGCAGCCAAGCAATGTCCCGATGCCGCCAATAGCCAGACCCTGATAAACGAAGATGCGGTAAATCTCGCCGACCGTGCAACCTATCGTGCGTAAGATACCGATCTCGGGCGTCTTGATTAGTACCGACATCACCAGTATCGACATGATATTGAAAGCCGCGACCAACACGATAAGGCTTAACGCGAGAAAAATCGCCCATTTCTCCAACTCAATCCAACGGAAGAACTCAGGGAAGAGCTGGGTCCAGTCACGCACACTATAAGGATAGCCGAATTCCTCGGCCAACAACGCGCGAATCTCAGGCGCGCGCTGTATATCTTCCACGTGGATATGGATATCGGTAATCGCGTCGCCCAATTCGAGTATCCGTTGGGCATCCTCAATATGGATAAAGGCATAGTTGTCGTCGTATTGGTACATACCGCTTTCAAAGTGGTCCGTCACCAGAAACGACCACGGCCGGGGCGCGAGACCGTCCATCACCGCGCCGTCCACGTCAAGATTGCGCACCGTCACCAACAACACATCGAAACCCGGCCCCACCTGCAACCGCCGCGCCAAGTGCTCTCCGAGGATAATGCCCCGCTTGTCCAACTCTTCGAGTTCGCCGAGCACAATCTCCCCTTCCGGATTCGCATATTGCAAATGCTTCGACAGATCGGACACCGCGGGAAAGGTCTCGGGGTCAATCCCCCAGATGGGAATGCCGTCGACGCGACTGCGATCGCGCTGGGAGGCGATGATGACTTTGGAATCGACCACCGGCGCGACGCCGACAACTTCGGCAAAACCTTGCAGCTTTTCAATCAACGGACGCCAGTCTTCAATAGGCCCACCGTCGAAGCGGCGGATATTAACATGGGCGTTCATACCGATCAAGCGACTCTTGATTTCGCCGGCAAAACCATTGGTTACCGAGAGGATGATCACCAATGCCGCCACACCCAGGATCACCCCACCGACCGCCATATAGGCAATCACCGAGACAAAACCCTCGCGATGCTCACGACTTGGCCTGGGTCAAATAAGCCTTGATGAACCCGTCGATATCACCGTCCATCACCGCCTGGACATTGGCGGTCTCGTGGTCGGTGCGGTGGTCCTTAACCAGATTGTAGGGATGGAAAACGTAAGAGCGGATCTGGCTGCCGAAATCGATGGCCTTCTTCTCGCTCTCCACCACGTCGAGCTTTTTTTGTTCTTCCTGCTTAAAGTGCTGGTAAACACGCGCGGAAAGCACCTTGAGCGCCGTAGCCTTGTTCTTGAACTGCGAGCGCTCGTTCTGGCACTGGACCACGATGCCGGTGGGCAAATGCGAGATGCGCACCGCCGACGAAGTCTTATTGACATGTTGACCGCCAGCGCCGCCGGATCGATAGGTCTCAACCTTGAGGTCCTCGTCTTTCAGATCGACCTCAAGGTCATTGCCGACCTCTGGGTAGACGAAAACGGACGCGAAGGCGGTATGCCGGCGATTACCGGTGTCAAAAGGGGAAATCCGCACCAGGCGGTGCACGCCCGCTTCGGATTTCAGATAACCATAGGCGTAATCGCCCTTAATCTCGACAGTAACGCCTTTGATACCGGCTTCGTCGCCTTGCTGCAGGTCCATAATTGCGCTTTCCATACCGCTGCGCTCGGTCCAGCGCGTATAGAGCCGCATCAACATTTCCGCCCAGTCGGCCGCGTCAGTACCGCCAGCACCCGAGTGGATCACGAGAATCGCGTTCTTTGAATCGTCCGGGTCGTCGAGCATCGTGCGAAATTCGAGTTCACCGATCCGCTCGGATAGGCCCGCGATCTCGGCCTCGACTTCGCTCAAGGCGGCCGAATCGCTCTCCTCTACGGCCATTTGGTGCAACTCGCCCACATCATCAAGCTCGCTGGACAGCGTCTCCCAAGCCGTGATAATCCCCTTGAAGATATGCGCCTGTTTGCCGATGCTTTCGGCTTGCTGGCGATTGTTCCAGAAATCGCCGGCGGACATCTTTTCTTCGAGGGCCGTCAGTTCCCTCTTTTTACTATCTATGTCAAAGATACCCTCCCAACCGGTCGAGTAGTTTCTGACAGCCGTTGATATTTTCTTCTATAGTGGGCATTATTCCGTCCCCTCGCTTTCTTTGTATCGGTCAAATAACAGACTGACGTGTTTGCGCTCAGCGGGTATTTCAAAGAGTAATTGCCCCGCAAAGGCCTGGTCTTTATCCACTTTGAATTCGTTGCTATATTCGATAAAGAACGGCGAACGGGCGAGCGGATAATAACGCCGTCCATTGTCGTCAACAAGCTGAAAACAGCGCGGCACCACCGACCAAGCCAGCTTCAGATTCGCCTGCATGTTCACGTCGACGAGCACGAACTTATGGCCCTCGTCGGGCGAGCCGTGGAAAAAGTGCATATAGCGTACTCCGTCGGGCGGCACCGTCAACGAGATTTGGTTATTTATCTGCGCAAATACATTGGTTATGTTTTCTATCTTATCCGCCGAACCACCCGTCAGCTTCACCCCGATATAGATCGGCAGGAAAACGGTCACACCACCCAATACCACGCGATTGAGCATACGCATACGCTTTTTGAGCTGCTGTTTTCTTTCGCTTGCATCAAGCATGGCCAGCTCTCCTCAAGGCGCCTGGTGCAAAAGGGCGACCTTGCCCGAACGGGTAAAATTAGAAGACCGCATACGATAATAATAAAGCCCGTCAGCGATGTTGCCACCCGGGGCCCAACGCGGAGCGCGACCGGGTCGATCGTGCACACCGGCCAAAAACTGCCAACTTTCAGTGAAAATTAAGTTACCCGCCAAATCGAAAACACTGAGTTCGACCTCGCGCTGGATTTGGAAAGGGCGACAATAGCGCGTGCTCGCCCGGCGGCACCACTTCGAGACCACTCGCTGCCAGCGCGTTTACCTGCCCCCAGCCATAGACGGTATCGGGACCGGCTTCGCCCAAATCAAGTGCGGTCGAACGCAATGCCTCCAAGACTTCGGCGGAGCCCCATTCGGGATGCATCTGCAATAATAACGCGCAAACCCCGCTGACCAGCGGTGCGGCGAAGGAAGTGCCCGTATTCCGCGTATAGTCACCGCGTCGCAAATTGGCGACGACCACACCATTCCCAGGTGCGACCACATCCGGTTTGATACGCCCGTCAGCGGTGGGGCCGCGCGAACTGGACGCGGCGATTTCCGGTGCACGCACCCCGCCGACTGGCACATCCACCGAACCGACGGCGATTACCCCTTCGGCATCGGCCGGTGCCGTAATATAATGCCAAGCCACCTGGGCTTCGTTGCCCGCAGCCACGACCACTACTATCCCGCGACGAACGGCCAGCGCTGCCGCCCGGCTAGTCAACGCCGTCGCACCGTCTAGATCCTCGCGGGCATACCCGCTTCCATCATCCCAAATATTGTAGCCCAAAGAGCTATTAACGACCTTCGCGCCCAAACTGTCCGCCCATTCAAGGCCGGCGATCCAGCGGTCCTCTTCAATCGGCAACTCCGTCTGATTGTTCTCCGTCTTAGCCAATATATATTCCGCATCGGGGGCTACGCCGATAAAACGACCGGGTTGATAGGCGGCCAGCAGTGAAAGCACCTGAGCTCCGTGTATATTTTGACTATTTTGCGCCTCATCACCGGAAACAGGCTGGTCGACTTCATCGCTTACGACCTTATCACCATTGACGAAATCGCGTTGGGCGACCAAGCGAAACTTCTCGCGAAATCCCTCGTGCTCGATATAGTGAAAACCGTTGTCGAGCACGGCGATACGCACACCCTTACCGGTAAAGCCCCGATCGTGCAGCGGGATAACGCCGATCTGGGCGATCTGCTCAAAGGAGAGGCCGTATAGATCCTGTTGCGCGGATTGAGTCCGCATTTCTTTGCCGCTTGCAAGCGGTAATATTGGAGCCGTTTTCGGCGGTGCGGGCCGACGCATGCGCCGCACCGGCCGCACTTCGCGCACAAAACCCTGCGCCAGCACTGCGCGCTGAACATCGGGCGAGACGCGGGCGCTAATCGCGTTAAGCCAACGGGAGCGGGCACGCACCTCGACCCCCAAGCTCCGCAAGCGTTCGATATAAGTCCTATCGACCGGCAGATCCAAATCCGCGTCTTCGCGCCCGGCACCGAGATCCCGCCAAACTACGCGCTGTCCCTCCTCATCCATTTTGTCCCGCAACAGGATCCAGACATTGCGATCCACATCATCCGCTAAAATGCCGCTAACGCCAATATGGATCAACAAGGCAGTACACCACCCAATACCGGCCCTTCTATTCATCCGGCAGTGCAATCTCCGGCGTTCTTCGGTCTAGCACCTCTACTCCCTCGGGCACTTGGAAGGCAAAGACCTCGGCGTCTATTTTTTTGTTGGTGCGATGGTCCTTGAGTCGGTAAGTGGTCAGGTTCCCATTGGCCTCTAGCTGCTCCACCTGCAACAATAGCCATTTCTTGCGATCAACCCAGACCCGCATCCTTTCGACCACCGATACCTCGTTCTCGGGCGCCATGACCAGCAGATAACAGGACCGCCCGTCCAGCTTGCTTTCCTCGACAGCGATAGGCGTATAACGTTCGGAATAATCGAAAAACATCTCCCAGGGAGTCTTTACTTCGCCCTCATACGGACCGACTACGACCTGGCCATTGCGCTCGATATAAGACCAGATGGCCTCACCGTCAGAGACGATCACGTCACCGCCTTGCAATTCGATGCGAAAGCGATCTGGGCGGCTCAAGTAAATCCGCCCCTCGCGATTGCGTTGTTTGTCGAGCACCGCCCAGTAGAATTGCTTTTCAAAACGCGCCGAGAACGTCTTGTAGTCGGTAAGACGCTCCTGAACCTCGGCGATGATCTCGTCACCTGTAATCCCCATCACCGCACTCGGGACGGAGAACCAACAAAGCACAATCCACCAGAACGCCATCATTAGCCTTAAGTCAACTCCTCTTCGGCCGTCAAATCCTCGATAAGAATCTGGCGCGGCTTGGCTCCCTCGGCCGGCCCGACGATATGCGCATTTTCCAATTCGTCCATTAGCCGTGCGGCGCGGGAATAACCGACCTTCATCCGCCGTTGCAAAAACGACGTAGAAGCCTGTTGGTTCTCACAGACAATGCGTACGGCTTCGTCAAAAAGCTCGTCGCGTCCGTCCGAATCCGCATTAATATCCGTATGTTCAGAAAAGATCGCAACTTCCTCGGCCTGGTAATCGCTCTCCTTCAAAGCCTCGACAAGACGCTCGGTTTCCTCTCCAGAAATGAACGCTCCGTGCACGCGAACCGGCTCACCCTGGCCGCCGGGCAAAAAGAGCATATCACCCATACCCAGGAGGCGTTCGGCGCCATTGAAATCGAGAATTGTGCGCGAATCAGTCTTCGACGCCACCTGAAAGGCGATGCGCGAAGGAAAATTGGCCTTGATTACGCCGGTAATCACGTTTACTGAAGGCCGTTGTGTCGCCAGGATGATGTGAATGCCTACCGCGCGCGACTTCTGCGCCAAACCCATCAGCGACGTTTCCACATCGGTCGGTGCCGTCAGCATCAAATCGGCGAACTCGTCAATGACGACGACGATATAAGGCATCGACTTCTCGGGTTCGACACCGTCTTCCTGCGCCTCGGCATTGACGCGTTTGAGCTTATCGTTGTAGTCGGCCAGATTGCGCACCCCCAGCTTTGCCAGCTTCTGGTATCGGGCCTCCATTTCAGCCACTGCCCATTTCAACGCCTCTGAAGCTTTTTTGGGCTCGGTGATAACCGGCACCAGCAAGTGGGGTATATCGTTATACATCGTCAATTCAACCACTTTGGGATCGACCATAATGAGACGCACCTCATCAGGTGTCGCCTTAAAAAGGATACTACAGATCAGACAGTTCAGGCAGACACTCTTGCCTGCCCCTGTCGCACCGGCCACCAGCAAGTGGGGCATCTTTGCCAGATCGGTAACCATCGGTTCGCCCGCAATGGTCTTGCCCAGGGCCATCGTTAACTTGGCGTCGGCCCGGCTAAAGACCTTGTCCTCGAGGATCTCACGCAAATAAACGATTTCCCGATCCTGGTTAGCGATTTCCACACCCACCACGGATTTCCCCGGCACCGGAGCCTGGATGCGAATGCCCTTGGCGCTCATGACCCGCGCCAAATCGTCGGACAGCGACGCAATGCGGTTGACCTTGACACCGGCCGCCGGCTCCACTTCATAACGTGTCACCACCGGACCCGGGCTGACCTCCACGATCTTACCTGCCACGTCAAAATCGCCTAATGCATCTTCCAAAATCTTGGCGTTGTCTAACAATGTTTCCCTGGGAATACCGCCGCTGGCGGCGGGTATCTCGTCGAGCAGTTTGACCGGCGGCGTTTTATAACGCCCGCTAGATTTCTTGCGTCCGACGAATTTCTCAACCTTGGGCGCGGAGGGCGCCTTTTCTTTTTTCTTCGCCGGCAGTTCGATTTTATTTGCCGCCACCCCCGGCGCTTTCATGGAGTCAACAATCACCGGCTCCACAGAAGGCAGACGGTTGATCTCGGGCAAAGTTTCCTCTACAGCCTCGATCTCGTCCTCTTCTGGCTCTTCATTTTCTTCCGGTTCCTCATCGCGCTCGACCATCCGAGCAGCAATGCGGGCAGCCCGACGTTCGCGCCAAGCCGCAAACCAGAGCCCAGGTTGCCGCCAAACCCAAGTCGCACCATTGCGAAAGGCAGCCGCGATCCAGAGCACCGCCTGCCCCAATGGCCGCAAACTCAAATCCGTCGTCAGTACCAGCGCGGCGATAAAGAGCGCGCCCAACAGAACGGCCGAACCCAGTCTCCCTAGGTAAGGTATCAGAGCGAGCAGGCTAACTTGGGTTCCCAACACGCCGCCCAGTTTGAAAGCGGTGTGCGGTGAATAGGCGGGCAAACCAGTGGCGATGCTGAAAAGCACGGCCATCCCTAAGAACCCCAAACTGCGATAAGCCGCGATGCCAACCGGCTCGTAGCGCAATCTATTCCAACCCCAGAACAACAAAAGTAGGGGCCAGACATAAGCGGCCAATCCCATGATTGTAAATGCACTATAAGAAAGATAGGCACCGATCCTACCGCCCCAATTGAAACCTTCTGAGGCCGGCCGGCTCGAATTGGGATAGTCCAACATCGAATGGGAAACAAGACCGATAACTAAAAATGCACTTAGGCCGATAAGAAGCACACCAGTCGCCTGGGCCCCCTTCTTGCCTTTTAAAAGTTGGTTCACAAACTCGGACATACTGCCGGATACTCCGCGAATAGACTGCAGGGAAGCGCGCAGATAGGACAAAGAGAAGGAGGTAACAATACTTAGGGGTCGGGGGTATTTATAATAGTAAGCAAAAACTCTTCTTTTTGCATCCCCGGCGTGTTTAAACCATACCGCTGCGTTTGCGCAAAAGCCATTCCGACGCCAATAGCACAATCGCGAGCAAACCCGGCCATAGCGGCCCCCACAAGGCCTGGGTCTGTGCTTTTTCGACCAACTTTTTGCTCGGGGCCAGTTTTTGCAACACATCTTCCCAAGCAGAAAGCGGATGGGCTGAACCACCGCTCGCGCGCGCCAATTCAGCTAAGAGCAATTGGTCGGCTCGCAAATCGCTAAACTCAATGCTATGTTCTTCAATTACAAATCGGCCGACGTCGCTACCGATCTCAACGCCATCCACGTCGGCGAGAACTTCATATTGGTACGCCCCAGGTGCCAAACCGCCGTAGAGGCCGCGATAGTGTCCCGCTCCTTGTTCCCGCAGCTCAAACACTTCCCCCCCTACTAGCTTGACACCCACCGAGGCTCCCCGTTGCGGCCTCAATAGTTCATCAAAAACCTGGGCTGAAAAAACAACTTCTTCACCAGCGCGATAAACGTGGCGCTCGGTCGATGCACGAATCCGCCCGCTCGATGCGTCGAGCGCCAGCCACTTCGTCGCATTGCGCCAAAATTCCCTGATCGTCCGCGGATGTCCGTCAACGCCACTGCTCATTAGATCTAGGCGCCAGAACGATGCGGCCAGAGTCATCATGATCTTGCCTTTGCCATAGGTCCCCGTCACGATGATCGGCACGCGCCCTTCCCCTTCAATTAATACCATGGGACCTGGATCTTGTTCGATCGTACGAAAATAACCGGGTAATGGCGGCAATCGAATCCATGGGTCGGCTTCATTGGCCTGTAGACGCACTATTGGATGATGCCGCCCTTGGGCACTAATCCGCAATAATGCCTCGCCGACAACATAAGGTGAGGACGGAGTCGGTTGCAGCGGCATTAGCTCAGCCAACGGGGAGTCGGCCCGCCAATCCTCGGCGGTTTTTACACCACCGACAAAGACCAAGCCCGTTCCCGAATGAACCTGCCGGACTAGATCTTGGGCTGGTGCTCCATTGAGCAACCACGCCCCAGGGTTGACTAGGAACACCACATCTCGATCCTGCAAGACGGTTGCTTGCCAATCCACGCCACCATATAGAGCATCGTCTTCACGCTGTATGAGCGTCTCAACAACAATATTGGAATCGGCAGCGAGGCTTCGACGTATAAAAGCCAAGTCGGTGCTGGGCCCCCCCGCTAATAACAACGCCCGCGTCCGTTCTTCGAGAATTCGCGTAAATACCAGGACCTCGTTATCGGCGCGCGTAAATTCTCCCTCTGCTGGGGTAACAACAAGGCGGTAAATCCGCGGTCCTGCTTGTTGTGGCGTTATATTGAACGAGACGCTCTGCATCTGCCCTTGGCCACCCAATACCAAGGATTGCCGTTGCAGCTCGCGTTCGCCCTCATAAAGCAAGACTTCTGCCTGTCGACCATCATAACCCCAACTACGCAGTTCCGCGTCGATTTGCTGTCTCTGGCCGATATACCCGGTTTCGACCGTACGCACGCTAGCCAACTGGATATCAGCCGGCATTTCTTCGCCTCCGACGCCCAAGGTATATATCGGCACGCCTAGTTCATCGGCGAGTTGCACCGGATCGCGTCCCAGATTATGAGCTCCGTCGGAAAACAAGAGGAGGCCCTCTACCCGCTCCCTTTCGCCAACCGACTCTACAGCCGTTGCAATCGCCTGTGCAATATTGGTGGCCTGACCACCAACATTTATTACAGCAACCGTATCCAACGCCAAGGGATAGGCCGATTCGGCAAAACCCCAGGCGCGAATTTCCGCTTGGTCCAGGCCTGCCCTCCAATCCTCCGACTTCAAAACGGCGATAATCTGTTCGAGGCGGGTATGATCCTGCTCAGTGGTTTTCATACTCGGGCTTGTATCGAGTAAAACCAATACCATCGGCCGAATAACTTGCTGACTCCACCATCCGACAACCGGTTCGGCCAGGAGCGACAACAACAAACCCAAGGCTGCGGTGCGCAATGCAACAAGCACCACTCGCCGCATCTGTTCAACTTCGGGGTGTGTATACCGATAAACCCAAGCGACAAAAGCGCCCAACACCGGCAGGAGGAGAAGGAAGTAGCCGCTTCCTTCTAGGTAGAAACTGCTATCCGACCATTCAAACACGTCGAAAGAGGGCTAACACAGACTGAGGCGGGGGAAAACGTCTATAGCGAAATCATCTCGGACGCCGCGGCTGAGGTAAAACGTGCCTACGGCTCCGATCATAACAGCATTGTCGGTGCACAAAACAGCAGATGGACAGTAGAATGGGATATCACGGCGCTCGATCTCGTCGCGCAACCGATGACGTAGGCGCTGATTGGCGGCGACTCCACCAGCCAGACACACAGCCCGAACATCAGTTTGCTGCAAGGCCAAAATCGTTTTATCAACCAAGGTGTCAACCACCGCTTCCTGAAAACTAGCCGCAATATCCGCTAGCTGACGATCGCGTTCTTGCAGATCCAATTTTCGCACATAATTCAGCACCGCAGTTTTTAGACCGCTAAAACTGAAATCCGTTTCTCCCGACAAAGCCCGGGGAAAGCCAATCGCCTTGGCATCACCTCGCTCAGCAAGTTCGGCGATAATCCGCCCCCCCATAACCACACCTTCACGAGGCAAAAGCTCCAATAGCTTAGCCACCTTATCAAACGCTTCACCCGCCGCGTCATCCCGCGTTCGGCCGAGCAACTGATAGGAACCAAGTTCCTCGACTAAGATCAACTCGGTGTGGCCCCCCGACACCAACAAGGTCAAAAAAGGCATCTCGACCTGCTGTTCGACTAAATTGGAAAATACATGGCCTTCAAGGTGATGGACGCCAATTAACGGCTTGCCTTGTGCCATTGCCAACCCTTTGGCCAATGAGAGCCCAACGATCAAGGCCCCCACCAAACCGGGTCCCCGGGTCACTGCCACACCGTCTATATGCGTCCAATCGACACCGGCATCCTCCATAGCTTTTCTGACGACCGGAACCAAAGTTCTCATATGGGCGCGCGAAGCTAGTTCGGGGACAATTCCACCATAACGAGCATGATCTTGCTGCGAATAAATAATATTCGAATGCACAGCGTACGATTCGTCGACTACAGCCGCCGCCGTTTCGTCACAGGATGTCTCAATTGCCAAAACCAGCATTGTCTTAATCCCCGACCAAGTTAACTTCGGCTGGGGTTATACTTAGCACATCAAAAAATGGAGCCTCAGCATTGCGAATCGGTAAGCTATTGCCCTGGAACTCAGCGTAATCCACATATAACTCTATATCTTTAACCGGATCGAGTTTGGCGATAACATCAACTCCGCCGCGCACTTTCACCCTGGCAATCGCTGGATCAGGCCTTAACTGGACATTGCCACCATTGCGCATCTTTATCGGCACACCGGATAGGTCATCTTCAGCCAATATCTGTATATTGGCGCGAATTCTTACACTCCCAGGATTCAGTACGAGACGCGTCCGTTCTGGATGCCGCAAGGCAGATACAAGATCGACTTCTTCGCTAATCTCTTGCAATTTCACAGAATCCGTCGCAATGTAATCCAACTTTTCGACTTGTGTTTGCGGGCCAATCACTCTGACAAACAAAGGCTCTGTCGACACTGGACCAACCAGTATATGCGCTTCAGCCACTTCTAATTGTAATTCTGCCCGAACCGGGACATCCCGTTCCATTTTGCGATCCAATGCGATCTCGATTTCTTTAGGGTCGATGATCTCTGAAATCTGCACGTCCAAGTCAGTTGCCCGCTTCTCAATCTGAGAAGGCAACAACCTATAAGTCCGGGTGTTTCCTTCAACCTTAATACGCAAGACAAAAGCATCACCGTCTAGCTGTAATAAGTCTTTACCTCGTCCCGTTGCCAAAACTCGAACAGTTGAAGGTATTTCACTAGCAACAATCATCTCATTCTCAACCCCATCGCCCGGTGGAGGATCCTCAACCAAAAGGCGGACTTCGGTCTCCGTTTCATAGAGTTGCTCAGTGATTGCGTGAAACCACAGAAAAACGGCCAGAACTATTGCTCCAGCCTTGATTCCCCAATCACCTATTTTTATAGTAGCCAACAATCGAGCCTATAGAGAAGAAAAGGCTCCTCTCAAAAGAGGGAGCCTTTTCTCATTGCCTACGACACTCGTATCCTTAACTCTGTACGAAACAAGAGCCAAGCATGTTATTTGTACGATTCTTTGAGTTCCTTACCGATGCTCAATTCACCATTATCGATTCTAAGATGGTACCCGCAATCTGGATTTGTACAGGCCCATGCTTTATAGTGAATTGCCGCGCCTTCCCTTCCGTAGTCGGAAAGCGGTACCAAAACACCGGAATTGCACTTCAAACACGAAGGAAAATTTCCGATCTCCATTCTTTCCTGCCCTCCCTTCCAGTGGTCGAATGGATAGGCCATTTTCAACAAACCTATCCTTCATTCAATTTACTTGTAAGGCCCTTCTATGTCAACTCGATACACTCTTAGTATTCATATAGACTTCGTAATCATATACAGCCAGTTCTTGGTCAGCCGTTTCTACCGAGCCTGGACGAAGTTTTCGTACTTGAGCCAAGGCTTCGGCAGTATTACTTCCCATTTGGACTAAATAGCTAGCGAGCATTGTTCCCGTGCGGCCCAGACCAGCACTACAATGAACAACCACAGGTGACTTTTTTTTCCATGATTGGTCAACAAATTTAGTGAATGCAGTGACATCCTCAAGAGCTGGGGGGTGCATATCAGGTATAGGCAAATGTAAATACGCCATATTGGAAACTTCAACTCTATGCAATTCCAGAGGCCACTCGGTCAACGATACGATTGCCCGAATACCCTCCTCATATAGAATATCTAAATCTCTTTTGAGTTGAGCATCATCTCCCCAACCACCAATCTGCCCCGAACCGGCCAGAATATCTTCTACTAGCCAGCTAAAATTGACCAACATGCTAGTTGCCCGAATGGGCTGCCTGTGGACCTTCTATCCAACTCTCACCGTCTTCACCTACTTCTTTCTTCCATATTGGAACTACTTGTTTAAGCCGGTCTATTGCGTATTGACACGCCGCAAAAGCTTCCGATCGATGTGGGCTTGAAACTGCGATCAATACACTGATTTCACCTATTTCGAGCCTACCAATCCTATGAAGAATTCCCAAATCGACGATACCCCACCGCGATTTAATTTCGTCACCGATTTCCTTCATTTTCTTCTCAGCCATATCAGCATAGGCTTCATATATCAAATGATCTGTCCGTTTCTCACCAGAATGATTTCGCACCACACCTGCAAAAATAGCAACAGCGCCATTTGTATCTTGTAAGACATCCTGATAAAGTGCATCTGGATGNNATTCCGCATTGACTGCAATCGACAAAACATTATTTATTGTTGCTAATTCCGGATATTTCACCAATAAGACGTTTTTTAGATCTTCGACCTGAGATCCTTCGCCTACATCTAAGTCAAGTTCTCTATTGCCAATAATATCGCGACAAGCAGCAAAAAATAGAGCTTTAATTTTCATTTGAAATCACTTTAAGGCGAATATAATCTATGGACAAATCAGGCGCAATCATACTTATCAAAAGTAAAAAAAAAGCCGCTGAATTCCCTAAAGAATTCAGCGGCCCAAACTAACTTCTACCCCAAACTACTGGAGTAACGTCATCTTCTTTTTAGCAACGAAATCCCCGGTCTGCAATTGGTAAAAATATACACCACTTGCAACCTTGATACCACTTTCATCCCTGCCATCCCAAACAGATTTATATTGACCAACAGACATCGCCTGATTATTAACCATCGTGCGAATGACTTGACCACTGAGATCATAAATCGTCAGGGTAACAACCGACTCGCCACTCAGATCGTAGCTAATCGTCGTTTCCGGATTGAAAGGGTTGGGATAGTTCTGCTTAAGCGAGTTGGCCAAGGGCAGCGCTTGCTGCGACACGGCCGTCGGCGAAAGCAAAACTTCAATTACCTGAGACCTAGTCATAGTTCCATCTAGATCAATCTGATTCAGGTGATAGTACAATACATCGGCGACCGGCAAATTGCTATCAGTATAACTGTAAGAGCTAAACTCATCGCTAGTTCCTTCGCCTACAATCAAATCGCTGACTTTGGCAAACACGCGGTTGTCAGTGCTTCGAAAGACCTCCCAGCCCAAGTTATTCGACTGAGAAGCCACACCCCATTGGAGTAACACATTGTCGTCAACGGTCACCTGAGAGGCAAAACTCGCCAACTCAGCCGCTACTGGCACATCCCAAGTAGCACTGAAGTCAACGGACAGATCTCGCGAATCACCATCCGAATTATCGGCTGTCGTACTCGCCGAGACACTAAGGCTCGTTGTGCCTGCTGATTTGTCCCCTTCGGCATCAAACGTGGCCGAAGCGTCGCCATCAGCATCCGTAGCGCTTTCGACTGAAAGCTCGGAGCCCGCAGCAATCTCACCTACGCCAATCAAAAACACCGACTCAGACCCATTATTGGTGATATCCCAAGTAATGGTCTGGCCTTCACCAACATCATTTGTACTATCGGTAAAATTCACCGAGAATACAATTTCGCCATCGCTATCATCATCGACATCACCCGAACCTACTGCGGAATAATCAAGACTAACATCTGTCAGCGAATTCGCCGACAGAGTGGGCTCGATAACAGGCGGGGCGGGCGGGTTAACTGTCACACTCAACTCTAACGTTGCTGCATCGAATACATCACGGTCTGTCGATGTCGGGCCAATCGAGACGTTGCTCACTGTGATCGTGGCCTCTGTATCAGCAGTAAAACTGTCAGAAGTGGTGAGGGTAAAAGTGCCGAGAGCTGCATCACCATCTACGGCCGCACCAAAACTCGCTGCGCCACTTTTCACTTGCCCGTCGGCGGGAAATTCAACGCCTGGAGAAATTGTGAAAGCAGCAGCATTCTGGGCAAAGGTGGAAGCTGAAAGGTCAAACGCATCGGCAGGAGATACAGTTAGAGTAACATTAAATTGCTTTACCCCAACCAATCCCGTACCCGAAAGTGCGACCTCAATAGTAGCACCAGCTCCTACGCCAGATATTACAGCAGCGCCATCTAGTGAAACGTCTACGTTGGCGTTATCACCGGCGATAGCAGCGCCACAGAGTGCGAGCAACATGGCGATGGCAAGAGGATAAATCTTGCGCACGCTATTCTGCATGGTTGCTTCTCCTATCTCTTTGGTATTCACTCGAACCATCAAGTATATAGTGAGATGGGACCTCGGATGAGGTCCCATCTCACTAACGTTACTGAACTCTGCTTATTTGAGTAGCAGCATTTTCTTGACTTCGAGGAATTCTCCACCCGCCTGGAGGCGGTAGAAGTAGATTCCAGAAGACAAGCTATGACCACTCTCGTTGGTTGCATCCCACTGGACTACATAGCGACCAGCATTCTGGTGGTCCGCAACGAGCGTGCGAACAACCTGGCCAACCACATTGTAGATTTCCAGCGTAACACTAGACGCTTCCGGCAGAGCATACTTAATGGTCGTCGCCGGGTTGAACGGGTTCGGATAGTTGTTCGCCAACGCGAAAGCTTCCGGACGCGTTTGGATCTCTACCGGAGCCGGTAGCGAAATGCCGTTGACAGCAAAGTTGCCGTCGCGGACCTCGCTCGCCGTCACCTCAACGAAGGTATTCTCAATCTCCGTCTTAGTGCGGAAGACCAGGCTCAGACCCAAGTCACCCTCGGAAACCATCTCATCACCATAGGCCGCGATGGCAACGTTGCCATCGGTCTTGGTGATTACACGCGGGGCGGCTAAGTCACCCTCACCCAGGAGGTTGTTCTCGGCCACAACTTTGACAAACTCAAGCTTCTCAGCGTCATACTGAACGTTGAGACCATACGCTTGGAGCTCGACGAAGTCTGCCACGCTGACGTCGATAACCACTTCTTCACCAATACGCGGCAATTCAGCACCAGCGTCGAGGTAGAGACGGGCATCGGCGTTCAGACCAGCCATCATCGGAACAACCTTACCGGCAGCTTCGATGCCACGGCCAAAGTTGTCAGCAAAGACGAAGAAATCATCGAAGTCGATCTTCGGCGAGGCGCTATGCGCCAAGTCGAAAGCCGGCTCGAAAGCTTCGTCCGCGACACTCAGACCGAAGTTGTCAGCGAAGATGAAGAAATCATCAAAGCCAACGCGATTATCCATGCCAAAGAGGCCATAGATGACTTTACCGTTTTTGTCGACCACATTGTTGCGAATAGCCATGGCTGTCCGCTCCAACTCAGAGGTCGTCTCATTATCATCGTCGTACGGGGTCACCTGATAGGTGTAACGCACGCCGTTAAAAGCTGTTTGGTCCATGAAGGACGTTTCGCCCGAGTTGGCCTTAGCAATCAAGGCATACTCGGCGTTGGCACCGACTTTCCGGTAGATATTGTAACCCTTGACACCGGCTACCATATCAGTTGCTACCGGACCGACTGCACCAGCGCTACGGGCCACGAACTGATCCGATGGCGACTTGGTCCAGACCAGAGAGATGCTGCTACCAGCATCACCCGGTGTATCGCTGGCGCGGACAAAGGGCACCGCGTCAGGAGCAATATTGTCGATAGCACGGACAGCCTCAGCGGTCTGCGTGATCGCCGACTGCATAACGCCGCCGTCAACGCTCTTCGAACGCGGAGCCAGACCCTGCTCAACAAAAGACAAGGCACCGGGCAGAAGCTCAGCAAAAACCGGAGCGTCTACGTCGATAACAGCAGCCTCTTTACTCTGCATTAATGTCTGAGCCATCAAAGCATACGGATTAGCGATGGCCTCAGCGTTAACGAAAGCTTCTTTAGCAACTGCAGTGGTCCAGCCATTACGCTCAGCGGCAATGCCCCATTTGGTGGCAACATTGTCAAGCGTAGCGACGATCGCACGACCAATGGTCGAACCCGGGACCGCATCAACTTTGGCCCAAGCGACAAACTCATTTGCCGGCTCACTGAGCGCGACGAGAGCAGTAGTCACCGAATCAGCTGCCGTAGCTAGACGCGTATTCACCTGGATCTCGCGGTAAATGCGATAAGCATCAACCGTCGAGTGATCCGACGACAGGTCCCAAGTCAGCATAATAAAGCCACCTTGGTCACCGGCGCCATCAGCACCCATGTAGTCGCCTGCACCCAACTCGTTCGGACCGTCTAAAGCAACAACAGCAGGAACAGCCGTTGCCGTGACAGTGACCGAAGCGGAGACACCACTCTGCCTACCGTCATCAGTTGCCCCTACTTGACTTGTCCCAGTAATGGCTTCCTGCGCGTCAAAGGTCAAACCATCGCCAACCCAGTTAGACTTAGCGGCGAAACCACCGACACCGTTTGTGATACGAATGTCACCCGGAGGCAACTCGACACCCAACTTATTCGCCGAAATTCTTAAAAAACGGTTATCAAGACTTCTTGTGTTGCCGTATGTATCTTGCAACGTAACGTCAACCCAGAAAGTCTCGCCCTGCACAACCGAAGCCGGCGGAACGACTGCGACTTTGTTGTAAACTTGGGGATTGTAGACGATCGTCGAATCCAAGGCGCCCGTAAACGGACCCCCAGCAGTCGTCGAATCAACCACAGTAACCGTCAACGAATCGATACCAGCGGTATCTTTCAAGGTTACGGTACGCGAACCAGTCACCCAGTCGTCGGCATTGAGCGTCGCCCGACCACCACCAGCGTCTGTAACACCAGTACCGCTCAGGGTTATACCCTTACCACCTGCAACCTTGAGAATGACCGAGCTCTTGAAGGTCACCGCGGCACGTTTACCATTAGTACTGGCATCCGCTCCGATCGTCAAGGTAACTTCGCTACCCGCAATATTGGGAGAGCCGAAACCCACACTTGAACCAGTAATAGTAAAACGCTTAATCACTGGCACAACATAACTGGTATCGTAGAGGAAACTATCTGGAGCGCTACGCGTGAAGTTACCAGCCAAGTCGCGGGCCAATACGGTCAACTGATATTTCG
>LWDU01042166.1_pt1 | contig 44999 bp, 46 predicted proteins | sample 727161 | NCBI WGS metagenome assembly LWDU01 (sample SAMN04566230, study PRJNA314399) | hydrothermal vent metagenome | isolation source: deep sea hydrothermal plume seawater | place: Mexico: Gulf of California, Guaymas Basin | collected 2004-07-11
TTATTCGTGATACAGATGTTCTTTGTGCCGAGCAGGGTGAAACTCGGTTTAGCTCGGGGATGCTCTCTCATTTTGGTGGTGATGATTTTGTTATCGCGCTTAATGATATTAATAGCGCGGATGATGCTGCTAAGGTTGCTCGCCGAATTAATAATGTTTTTGAAAGACCTTTTTTAGTTTCTGATAAAGAAGTTCACATGACGACAAGTATTGGTATTAGCATTTATCCTGAAGATGGAAATGATACTGACGAGTTATTAAAGAAAGTTAGTGCAGCTTGGCATAATGCTAAAAAGACAGGCCGAAATTGTTATCGGTTTTATACAGCTTCAATGAATGCATTGTCTTTTCAGCATCTCACTATGGAAACAGACTTACGTAAAGCTATAGAAGAAGAACAATTCGTATTGTATTACCAACCTAAAATCAGTTTAGTAGATGGACGTATTGCCGGAGCTGAAGCATTAATTAGATGGAACCATCCTGATGCGGGCTTAGTATCTCCAGCAGATTTTATTCCAATTGCAGAAAGTACTCGTTTGATTGTACCGATGACAGATTGGGTTATTGTGGAAGCTTGCAGGCAACTTTCTGTTTGGAGAGAAAATAATTTTGAACTGGAATCAGTAGCTATCAATATTACTCCTACATCGTTACTAGACAAAAATATAAATGAGCATGTTTTTAAGCATTTGCGATTAGCCAGTGTTGAAGCATCACGCCTGGAATTTGAAATTACTGAATCAATATTAATGGAAGATGTGGAGGTCATCTTGCCGATACTCCATGAATTAAAAGCACTTGGTACCAGCGTGTCTATAGATGATTTCGGCACAGGTTATTCATCATTAAGTTATCTTAAGCGTTTGCCTCTATCAAAATTAAAAATAGATCAAAGTTTTATACATGACCTTATGGAAAATGAAGATGGCGCGATCATTGTTAACGCGATAATTTCTTTAGCTCATAATCTTGGTTTTCGGGTAATAGCAGAAGGTGTTGAAGAAAAAGAACAACTTGAATATCTCAGGGAACATGATTGCGATGTGGTACAAGGGTATTTTTATTCGCGACCTATCCCTGCTGATGAATTTCATCAATGGGCGGTCAAATATGAATCAGAGCTATTGGTTAACGAACCAGAAAAATGCTTAGTTCTGGATAGTATTTAAGGTAGAACTTAAAAACTATTCGGCGTCATCTTCTATAAATATTTTACTGTTGCTATCTCGGGCAACGAAATCAGAGCGTTTTGTGAAAATTTCGTATTTAAATTCAGGGATTTCAAACCACCAGTTCAACGTGCGTACATTTAAATTCGCAATGAAAGCTCGAACATTATCAGCATTGTTTTTTTCATCTTCTATTAACAATAGACTTTCATCATAACTAAACTCGTATGAGGCATAGGGAATGCCATCGACTTCAAAAGCAGTGATGTTGGCAATAATACCTTCAAAGCTTACGACTTTCGCATGGATGGTGTTTCCCTGAGGTTGTGCTTTCTCTTGTGACCTGGCACCGGAGATTTGTACGTCGGATAAGATGCTGCCAAAACGATTAATAATTAATTCTGAAGCAATTTTTTTGCCGGCTGCCAGATTTTGTAATTCAAACTGTTCTTGGCCTTTTTCATTTTTATATAATGTAAAGGTATCGCCGTCAGCATGATCGATACGAACAGACTTAATGGCTTCAGCTGGGATATCAAAAATAGTACGTTCTATCCAATCGGTTTTGACAGAAGTAATATCCATAACGCCATCGACTAAATAAGATTGCTCATCATCGATATTACGTACGTATAGTCCAGGACTATTCTGTGATGTACTACTACGACGAGGCTTGCCAATAATAACTTCTATTAATTTATTTTTTTCAGCATTTTCTAAACTTAGTAATAATGACGTTGTGTCCACAACTTCAGGACCTTCTACTCCGAGGCGGTGATACAGTCGTGCCAGTTTAGTTTTAACAGAATTAATTTTTAGATCCGCCGCACCAAGCACTGCGCTTTTGACTTTGTCAGGTAGCGCGGGGTAAGCATCAAATTCATCTATGACCCAAACATCATTAACACGACTAAGGTTAATAGTTTCCGCATAACCTTGAATAGTAATGTGATTAACCGATTCCATTTGTTCAGCTAATTCAGGAAAAAATGACGGCTTGTCTTTGCCTAGTTGAGGCGCTCGAATTTTTACGAAAATCGTTGCTGCAACTATAACGCAGACAGTAACGAGTGAGAGGACAATGAGTTTATTTTTAAACATAACTTATGTGCGTTTAGTTGCTCGATAAATTCCGACAAACAATGCTAATAAGGTGATCAGCAGTGGAATCAATCCAATATTAATAAAGCGTATTTGCGCGCCGAGTTTTTCTATATTCTTTTTCAATTCATGTTGTACGCCACGCAATTCTTTTCTGGTTGTGAGTCGTTCATCTCTGAATTTATCAATCTCTGCAGTCAATTTATTATTTAATAAATAAGACTTTTCACTACCTTGGTCTTGTTGTAATTGGCGTATTTTCTTTTCAGTTTCATCAAGGATGGCTTGTAATTCTTTTTCACGTTGGCGGAACTGTTCTTCTGCTTTTTTACGTATTGATTCGACTCTTTCAAAAGGTCGTGAGTATTTGCCGCGGCCGCGTAAACTGATCATGTCATTATTGCCAGCAAGATTTTCTACACTGTTAATAATAAAGTCACCATTGTTTGCAATTGGCTGAGGAACATCAACGCCAAACATTTTTTGTTGTCGAACCCAGAAATGATCCGCAAGAATATCGGTGTCAGAAATAAGAATAACATTGATTTCGCCTTCGCTGATAAAGTCCTTATCTATAATCTTTTCACCATGTTCATCTTCAGCTGGATCACCATCAGGAAATACTGATGGCGCTTTACCGATAATACGTGCGGCAAGGAGCATTTGTTTACCTTCAGATTTAAAGTTGTTTAATATGATAGTAGGGTCACGTTGAAACAGAATTAAATCACGTTCCAGTCTGGCGGATTGTTTTGATGTTTGTATTAAAGGGGTAATAGTCAAACCTTTATCTTCGACAATCTCAAGTGCACCAACCGTACCCATATGTATCAGGTTTAATTCACTGGTAGAAAAATCATCCGCATTGAAGTGACTTTCCGATAATCTCAACCATGGTAAGTAATCAATTTCCTGTGGGCCACGTGGACTGTTTGCTTGAACACGCATGGCCGCACTGATATCGCCGACTATCTTTTCCTTACTCATTTCCAGGCCCCAAAGTTCTAACAAGTCTGATAAATAGGAATCAAGCTTCGGCATGATGTTCGGCTGAGAAGGATCAGGTACTGATTTATCTTGCTCTGCGAGTGGGTCGATAAAGATAATGGCTTTACCACCACGTAATAGATACTGGTCTATAGCGTATAGCGTTTTATTATCCAACTTCTTCGGATGTACTAACATCAGTACATCGATGTTCTGATCTAGTTCATCAATATCATTATTCAGGTTTTCTACTTCAACGAATTCTTTTAATGCATTAATAATTGTCCAACTGGGATCATTCTTAGATTTACCAATAATAGGTAACTGTGAATAAACACCAACAACACGCTTATCAGGATAAGCCAGATTATAAATCATCTTGGTAATATCATACTCAAGCGCAGACTCTCTATTGGTCTGGAAGAAAGGAATTACCTTTTCATCATCGGTTGAGTTAGTACCGACTAGTCCAAAGTAAACACGTTCGCTAGTACTATTAGCGGTAACCGTGCGCAGTCCACTAGCAACCGCTTGATCTTCAGATTCAGAAAATGTTTCCGGTTCGATAATATTTAAAATCAATTGACCTTTAGCATGCGCGGCATATTCTTCAAGCATATCTCTGACACGTACACCGTAATTTGCCAATGCAGGAAAATCACTCGTCGCTGCTTGCGAGAAATAAAAATTGAGTTGTACTGGCTCTTCGAGATTACCGAGTATATTTATCGTACCTGTCGATAAGGTAAATAATTTGTTTTCGGTTAAATCCATTCGTAATGTGGTAAGCGCGGTGTTGGCAAGAATAACGGTAGCTATAAATAAGGTCGTTGCCAGAATCAGACCGGTTCCTGAAATAAGTTTATTTTTTACTGAAAGCTTCATATTAGTTAACTTGCCTTCTTAGCTTCGATAACGACAACGTTAACGTAGAGCCAGAATGTAATGAGTGCGCCAAAGTAAATAATGTCGCGGATATCAATCACGCCTTTCTTGATTGAAGTAAAGTGCGTTAAGAAACTGAATGACGCGATAGCATCAACTATGGCTTGCGGTGCCCAGCCCTGAAATAAATCCAGTACCATCGGGAAGCCACTCAGAATAAACATAAAACTAATAACGACACTGATAACGAAAGCAATCACCTGACTCTTGGTAAATGCAGAGATACAAGAACCAATCGCAAGAAAACCACCGGCCATAATCATGCTACCGATATAGCTTGCTAGAATGACAGTGTTATCAGGATTACCGAGATAATTAACAGTAATCCATATAGGAAAAGTTAAGACTAATGCAACGGCAGTAAAACTCCATGCTGCCAGGAACTTGCCTACTACTGCTTCGGTAATAGAAATAGGCAAGGTCATTAATAATTCTATGGTGCCGCTTCTACGTTCCTCCGACCAAAGGCGCATAGAAATTGCAGGAATTAAAAATAGATATAACCACGGATGAAAACGGAAGAACGGTTCCAAGTCAGCTTGATTGCTTTCATAAAATGCGCCGAGATAAAACGTAAAGGTACCGGTCATTAATAAAAAGATAACGATGAATACATAGGCGACAGGTGTCACGAAGTAGCTGATGAATTCACGTTTATAAATAGAATATAAAGTGCTCATGAAGCCTCCTTATGTTCTATTGGATCTTCTACTGACTTGCCGGTGGTAATGATGCGGAATGCATGATCGATGTCTTTACGATCAGATGTGGCAATCATTTCTACTGGTGTACCATCGAATAACAATTCACCCGAAGCAATAATAATCGCACGAGAACATACAGCAGGAACTTCTTCAAGAATATGCGTAGAAATAATAATGGCCTTATCCTGTGCCATTTCTTTAATCAGATTACGTACTTCATGTTTCTGATTTGGATCAAGACCATCTGTCGGTTCATCAAGAATGAGTATGTCTGGATCATGTAAGATTGATTGAGCGATACCTACTCGACGCTTATAACCCTTCGATAAGGTTTCGATACTTTGATCGATAACGTTACGAATATTAATCCGATCAACTACTTCATCAATCCGCTTTTTACGACTGCTGCCAGTCAGTTGTCGAATGTCAGCAATAAAATTCAGAAAGCTTCTTACTGTCATTTCGCCATAAGCCGGTGCACCTTCCGGTAAATAACCGATAGAGCGTTTAACTGCTAAAGGATCTTCAAGAACATTGTGGCCATTAACTATGGCGGTGCCGCTAGTGGGTTCAAGAAAGCCGGTGATCATTTTCATGGTGGTCGATTTGCCCGCGCCATTCGGCCCGAGGAAACCCAGTACTTCACCCCGATCAACGTTAAAGGAGACCCCACGAACCGCATGTATCGGGCCGAAAGACTTCGTTAACGATTTAACTTCGATTGCTACTGACATGATTTAGTAAATGGATACCTTAAACTGCATTTTATTCTTATTTAATGTGTATATCGCCGTCTACTCTTGTTACTTCGGCAGACTAACGGGCGCACTATTCTCCATAAATATGGCCTAGCGTCAATTCTAATGGGACAATTAAACGTAGAGTGTAGTTTCAATAAAGTTGCGGCAACCGTGAAAAAGACAGAGATATGCTAGTGAATTAATGTAAAAAACCAAGCTAAAACTTAAATAGAATTAATTCTAACAATTTGATTATATTGAAAAAACAGACGTTATTAAATTTTTAGGGGACAGGCTTAAGCCTGTCCCCCGATGGAGCCGAGAAACACTTACTTTAAACGTGCCTGACACCTAATTTGGCACCTAACTTTTAACTTTTATAGAAATTATAAACGTTAGTTTTTCTCCAACTGTCTGGATTTCAACCTGAACAGTGCCGAAATATCTTCATCCGCATAACCTTCATCCATCAGTTGTTGATAGTGTAATAAGGTCATTTCAATGATCGGTAGGGCATTATCGTTGATCGATTTCGTCATACTCTGGCAAATAGTCAGATCCTTATGATGCAAACCAAGTTTAAAACCCGGTGCATAGGTTCCCGCCAACATACTTTTACCGCGATGCTCGAGAAACCAGTTGCTCGCCGCACCGGTAGAAACAATATCCACGACCCTATCCATCGGCAGATTCATGGCCTTACCAAAGGCCAGTGCTTCGGTAACTGCCTGATTAATTCCCGCAGCCATAATCTGATTCACCGCTTTCGTTGCCTGACCAAAACCACTGGCTCCGATATAAACAATGTTGCCGGCAATAGCACCCAGAGTAGGCCGTGCTTTTTCCAATATCTCTTCATCACCACCGACCATCATTGCCAGCGTGCCATGTTTGGCTCCTTCAGTACCACCTGATACAGGACAATCAAGAAAGTGTGCATTAACTTCTTTTAATAATTCACTCGCCTGTTGCGCCGTTTCAGAACTAACCGTAGAAGTATCAACAACGATAGTATCGGCATCGATATCATTCTTTATGGCATTAACCATTTCCAATACATCTTCATCACGCGAGACGCATAGAATTATAAGCTCACATTGTTTAGCGAGATCATTTGGTGTCATCGAAATCGTACAAGTACATTCTTTGGCAACAGATTCCGCCGTAGATAAAGTCCGGTTGTATACTGTTTGCAGATGATCCGCCTTAGCAAGATTTTTTGCCATGCTCGCACCCATTGCACCTAAACCAATTACACCTGTTTTCATGATTTAATTCCTAAATTAACTTCGATTATTTTCATAATGTTTAGCAATAATTTCCGCCACGCAACACGTCAATTTCTTCGCTGTAGGGATATGTAAAAATTCGTTAGGCCCATGTGCATTGGAACCCGGTCCAAGTACCCCTGTTATTAAAAATTGTGCTTGAGGAAATTTTTCACCGAGCATTCCCATAAAAGGAATAGACCAACCTTCACCCATGTGTACTGCGGGTTTTTTAAAATAATTATTAGAAGCATCATCCATTGCTTGTTCTAACCACGGTGCCACTTCAGGTGCCATCCAGCCACTTGCTGCCCAGTCTGGTGTAAAGCTTACTTCTGCGCCAGAAGGTGGATTGTCCGTTAATAATGTTTCAAGTTTCTTGCTAGCAACTTCGGCATCACATGTTGGGGGTAAACGCATGGATAATTTAATTGATGTTGATGGGCGTAATACATTACCCGCTGATTCGATATTAGGTAATCCACCTGCGCCGATATAAGACAAGGCCGGTCGCCAGCTTCGATTCAATATTAATTCAACTGGATCAGTATTCATCGGCTGCATGCCGCTTTTCATCGGGAAGCGTTTAAATACATCATCTCCCATCATTGCTGCTGCTCGTTGTGCTTGTCCAATTCGTTTTTCTGGAATATCAACGTGAAACGCGTCATCAAGAATTTTGCCGTTTACTGGATCTTCAAGTCGATCTAACAATTGTCTCAATATGCGAAAACTCGAAGGCACGATGCCACTGGCATCACCGGAATGTATGCCTTCGTTAAGTACATCTATCTTTAATGTGCCGCCGATTAAGCCGCGTAATGATGTGGTTGACCAGAGTTGATCGTAATTACCGCAACCGGAATCAAGACACACGATTAATTCAGGTGTTTTAATGCGATCTGATAAATGGTCAATATAAAAAGGCAGATCATAACTACCACTTTCTTCACATGCTTCAATAATAATGACGCAGCGCGCATGTGGGATTGATTGTTGTTGTAATGCTTTAATGGCGAGTAGTGACGCAAACATGGCATAACCGTCATCCGCACCGCCGCGACCATATAATTTGTCATCTTCTAATACGGGTTGCCAAGGGCTAAGATCTTCACGCCAGCCGGACATTTCCGGTTGTTTATCCAGATGGCCATATAGCAGAATGCTACGTTCGTCTTTACTGTTTCCATTGCTAGTATTGTTTATTGAGGGTATTTCTATATAAATAAGTGGTGTGCGTTTGGATAAGCGCACGACTTCCAACTGCATGCCGGTAATGTTTTGCTGCTGACACCAGTTCACAAACTGTTCTACGACTTGTTCCATATAACCATGTTGATGCCAGTCGGGATCAAACGCTGGAGACTTGTTCGGGATGCGAATATAGTCGACCAATTCGGAAATAATGCTGGAATCCCAAATTTGTTCGCAAAATGTCTGTAGTTCCTGGGTTTTCATGTGCTTGTTAGGTCTGTTAAGCTGTGTCGCAGCATTATTCAATGAGTTTTGTGTTTACAAGTATAAATTATGCGGCGACCACAAAACATCAATTTAATTTTTAGATAACCTGAGGAGTCTAAGTATTATGTTTACGAGTAAATCGGTTTTATTATCAATGATTATTTCTGCACTTTTATTATTGAGTGCATGTGGTGGAGATGATGCAGATACGGCAGTTGAAGAAAGTATGGATTCAGCTATGGATATGGAAAAAGCTGAAGGCGTAATTTATCAAGATGAAATTTATGCTAACTGGCCTTATAACTAAACAACAGTAGGACTTAATATTGATGTTTAATTATTTGAAGGTTTTATTTCTGATTCTGTTTAGCAGTTTATTAATTGGCTGCGGTGAGGAAGATGTATCTCAGGAAAAAGTAGCAGCACCTGCTATCAGTGCTTCTACGACCGAGGTGGTTGAAGAAATTACAATTGACGTAATGTATCTGCCAAGTCAGGTTGTTTATCAGGAAGAGATCTATAAGAACTGGCCCTACACAGCAGCGCCAGCAGAAAAAGCAGTCAGTACCGAAGCTGATTCTGAAGCTGCCGTATCTGTAGAACCAGTGGTGAATGCCAATCCGCAAACACATACCATTAATGCTCAGGCACGTGTTTTCAAACCAGATACTATCTATATCAATGTTGGTGATTCAGTTGCCTGGCGCAATATGAATTCACACAATACGGTATCAGTAGAGGGTTTGATTCCTGAAGGTGCGAAATCATGGGCAAGCAAGCTTGGTGAAAACCTTAAAGTAACTTTGGATGTGGAAGGTGTATATGCGTTTGTCTGTCAGCCACATATCGGTTTTGGTATGGTGGGTATTATTGTAGTTGGTAAGCCTTCAAATATTGAAGAAATAAAAGCTTTTGCCAGAGATAATCTGAAAGGTCCTTTCAGACGAATCATTGGTAAGCTGAATAAAGTAAAAGTCCCTTAAAAGTACGGCCTAAAAAAGTAGGTGCGTTCGTAATATTTTATAGCCCTTCTATCTGAAAATAGAAGGGCTATGAATCTTTCTAAATATCTTTAACGTTTGTTTAAAGCTTAGTGAATAGTAGTAGAGAAGCTTTTTTCAATGAGTGATGTTCTGGTTGCTTTCGCCCAATCTAAAGGAATAAACGCATTTTCGTCTATGTGAGCGTTATCCAACAACTTCATATCAGGAATAAGCAGAATAAGCGCATCAACCTGATCTTCTACATTTTTCTTGCGGTGCATTAGCGGTGACCAGAATAATACGTGACGATTATTAATACCGTCTTGTTCAAATGGTTTATCTAGTTTAAGCAAAAAGAAACCATCCGCTTTCTGGGTATTGTGGAAATTTTTAACTATTTCTCCACTAACCGGTAATTGTAAGGGGTCATTTATATCCACCCTATGCAGGTCAATTTTCTGTCCTAGTAAATTATTCATCTCGTTTCTTTTCCGTTCAAAATTAACTGAGTGGGATATTATCCGATGAATTAGTGTTTAAAATTGTACGTTCATTAAACTATGAACTCGATCACCATAGCGTATTAGAAAAATGTGAACCAGTTCAATTTATCATATAAATTAAGTACTTATTGGTTTTGACAAGCAACATTGATTTATCTTTCTTAATGTATCTCTAAGTATAATAATACGCTTTTTGTATGACAGGTTTGTTACATGACGATTAGAAAATTCAAAGATAAAACACCCGAAATTCATCCATCCGTTTTTGTTGACGAAACGGCCGTTGTTATTGGTGACGTCGTCATTGGTGAAGACAGTTCTATCTGGCCGATGTCGGTCGTGCGTGGTGATGTTCATTCAATCAAAATTGGGGCGCGCACCAATATACAAGATGGCTGTATCTTGCATGTGTCGCATGATGGTAAATATTCACCCGGTGGTTTTCCACTAACCATAGGTGATGATGTTACTGCGGGTCATCGAGTGACATTGCATGCCTGTACCGTAGGTAATAATTGTTTAATCGGTATGTCGGCAACAATTATGGATGGTGCGGTATTGGGCGATAATATTATTATCGGCGCTGCGAGTTTGGTGCCCACGGGTAAAAAACTGGAATCAGGTTATTTATACATGGGCAGTCCGGTAAAACAAATTCGAGAATTGAATGAAGGAGAGCTCGAATTTTTAGAATATTCCGCCAAGCATTATTCGCTTTTGAAAGACGAGCATAAAAATTCTTAATTATTATTGCCTTCTCAGCATTGTCGACAATTTTGACTAGACGCTTTTAGGTTCATTTTTAGGCACAATTTCGATCTTTCAGGCTTACATTCTTATAAGCAATCGCTACAATAGCCGCCTTATGTCTAGTCATTCTGATAATTACGACGTCATCATTGTTGGTGGTGGTCATGCTGGTACTGAAGCAGCATTAGCTTCTGCGCGCATGGGTGCGCGTACTTTATTGCTGACACACAATGTTGATACGCTGGGGCAGATGTCCTGCAATCCGGCAATAGGTGGAATTGGTAAAGGACACTTAGTCAAAGAAATCGATGCCATGGGTGGTTTGATGGCGATTGCTGCCGATCACAGCGGCATACAATTTCGTACCTTAAACTCTCGCAAAGGTGCGGCGGTTCGTGCGACACGCGCGCAGATTGACCGCTCTTTATATAAACAATTCGTGCGTCCGGCTTTAGAAGGACAGGAAAACCTACTTATTTTTCAGCAAGCGGTTGATGACTTAATTGTCGAAGGTGAGCAAGTGCTAGGTGTAGTCACGCAAATGGGTTTGAAGTTCATGGCACCGACAGTGGTATTAACAGTGGGTACCTTTCTCGGTGGCAAAATTCATATTGGCGATAGTAATTATCAAGGTGGTCGAGCAGGAGATCCGCCTTCGATTGCACTTGCTGATAGATTACGCGAACTGCCATTTAATGTGGGCCGATTAAAAACCGGTACGCCACCACGACTCGATGGCAATACTATTGATTACAGTCAGGTTGGTATCCAACCGGGTGATGTGCCATTGCCGGTATTTTCATATATAGGCAATGAAAGCCAGCATCCAGAGCAAGTACCATGTCACATTACTTATACTAATGAGCGTACTCACGAGATCATTCGCGCTGCTCTAGATCGCTCGCCGTTGTTTACTGGCAAGATTGAGGGTACGGGGCCGCGTTATTGTCCTTCGGTTGAAGATAAGGTGGTGCGCTTTGCTGATAAAGATGCACACCAGATATTTATAGAACCGGAAGGATTAACCAGTAATGAAGTTTATCCCAATGGTATTTCGACTTCATTGCCATACGATGCGCAGATTGAATTAGTTCGCTCGATAAAAGGTTTTGAAAACGCGCACATTATTCGTCCGGGTTATGCCATCGAGTATGATTATTTTGATCCACGTGAATTATCGCCATGGTTAGAAACGCGCTTTATAAAAGGTTTATATTTTGCCGGACAAATTAATGGTACCACCGGTTATGAAGAAGCAGCCGCACAAGGTTTACTTGCAGGTTTGAATGCTGCGTTACGAGTTCAGGATAAAGAGCCCTGGTATCCCCGTCGTGATGAAGCTTATTTAGGTGTATTGGTTGATGATTTGATTACCATGGGCACCACCGAGCCGTATCGTATGTTTACCAGTCGCGCGGAATATCGTTTGATGTTGCGTGAAGACAATGCTGATTTACGTTTGACGGAACAAGCGCATGAGCTGGGTTTGATTGACGAGAATCGTTGGCGTTTGTTTAACGAAAAACGTGATGCCATAGAAAAAGAATCAGCTCGATTAGATAAAATTTGTGTCGGTTCTAAAGCGCTTTCTGTCGAAGATGCCGAAAGCGTATTGGGACAGCCGATACGTACCGATCAAAGTTTGTTGCAATTATTAAAACGTCCTGAATTTAGTTATAGCGATATTGCGAAGTTACCGAATGTGGCTGTTGCTGAGATGGATCCTATTGTCGCCAAACAAGTAGAAATACAAGCGAAGTATTCTGGTTATATTAAGCGTCAGGAAGAAGAAGTTGAACGTAACCGTCATCATGAGGAAAAAGCTTTGCCTGTTGATATCGATTACCAGAACGTGCGTGGTTTATCGACGGAAGCCATAGAGAAGTTATCACAACATCGTCCGGTAAATTTAGGGCAAGCTTCAAGGATTCAAGGTATTACGCCTGCGGCAATATCTCTGCTACGTATTTATATGAAGAAACAATCCTTGCTACTTAAGCAAAGCGCCTGATTCTTTCAAAGTCCCAATGTTAGATAAGTTAAAGGCTGGCTTACTAAGTCTGAGTCTCGACCCTGAGCAACAGGCTTGTGACCAATACTTGGCTTATATTGCCTTATTACATAAATGGAACCAGTCCTATAATTTAACGGCAATAAAACAGCCTGAAGAAATGTTGACGCGTCATGTATTGGATTCCTTGTCTGTATTACCATTTCTTAAAGGGCATGATTGTCTGGATATCGGTACTGGGCCTGGTTTACCTGGATTGATACTCGCTTTGGCTTTACCTGAGACACGTTGGGTATTACTTGATAGCAATCAAAAGAAAACCCGTTTTCTTCGGCATGTGAAAGCGGAACTCGATATTACGAATATTGAGATCATTCAGTCTCGTGTGGAAGCATTTAAACCGGAGATAGAGTTCGATAGTGTCATTTGTCGGGCTTTTGCGCCACTAAATCGCATGCTTGAATTGACGCAACATTTAATCACTTACAACAATCAATTACTTGCCATGAAGGGCAAGCAAGTAAATGAAGAAATTAATGTGCTAGTTGGACATAAATTTGTTATTAAGCTTAATAACTTAGAATCTGTAGATGATGCTCCACTTGCAACTCTGGTTCAGATAAGTCGAGCTGAATGATATTTTTGGCGTACTCAATATGGTAGAGTACGTCTTAAATAATAATTCAAATAAAAAGGTGTTTTCGAGCACAATGGCTAGAATAATTGCAATAGCTAATCAAAAGGGTGGGGTAGGAAAGACGACAACAGGTGTTAACCTCGCTGCGTCTCTAGCTGCTGCTAAACGCAAAGTATTATTAGTTGATCTTGACCCACAAGGCAACGCTACCATGGGTAGCGGCATTGATAAGACACAACTGGAGATATCCAGTTATGATTTACTAATGGAAGATAAAACAGCAAAAGAGGTCATTGTTAAATCACCCGAAGGCCTATACGATTTAATTCCAACAAATACTGATCTCACCGGTGCTGAAGTGGCGCTTTTGGATGAGGTGGCGCGAGAAGTTAGATTGCGCGCTGCACTTGAACCGATTGAAGATGACTACGATTTTATCTTTATCGACTGTCCACCATCTTTAAATATGTTAACAGTAAATTCATTAGTAGCAGCAAACTCAGTGATGATTCCGATGCAATGTGAGTACTATGCTCTTGAAGGTTTAACGTCATTACTGGAAACGATAGAAAAGATACGTAAGTATTTAAACCCCAAACTTCAACTCGAAGGTTTATTACGCACTATGTATGACCCTCGAAACAATCTTGCAACTCAGGTTTCCGCGCAGTTGATGGATCACTTTGGAGAAAAAGTTTATCGCACCATTATTCCTCGTAATGTTCGATTAGCCGAAGCACCAAGCCATGGTAAGGCTGCTATAGCTTATGATAAGTCTTCCAGCGGTGCTGTTGCTTATCTAGCTTTGGCGGGTGAGATGTTGAGACGAGAAGGTGTGGCGGCATAAAGCTTGTTCATACTCAGTAGCACTAAACAGATAATTAACGAATAGATATGGCTGCAAAAAAGCGCGGATTAGGCAAGGGACTCGATGCCTTGTTAGGAACGCATGAAGATCTTACAAAACCCTCAAGTGCAGATACTTTACGAACTCTTGCTATAGATTTGATTCAACGTGGACAATACCAACCCCGACAGGATTTTGATTCCGAAGCATTGAATGAGTTAGCAGATTCAATTCGTGCACAGGGTGTGATACAGCCTATCGTCGTACGTTCAATGGCGGGTAAGCGAACCTATGAAATCATAGCTGGCGAACGTCGTTGGCGTGCATCACAAATAGCCGATTTACACGAAATTCCGGTTATTATTAAAAATGTATCTGATCAAACGGCAATGTGTTTGGCATTGATCGAGAATATTCAGCGTCAAGATTTGAATCCATTAGAAGAAGCAAGAGCTTTGGAAAGGTTAATCAAAGAATTTGAAATGACCCACGATGCAACTGCGGATGCAGTTGGCCGTTCTCGTTCAGCAGTAAGTAATTTATTAAGGTTATTAGAATTAGATGATAGCGTTAAAAAATTATTAGAAACACGCCAGCTGGATATGGGGCATGCTCGTGCACTACTAACTTTAACTAAGGATAAACAACTTGAAGTAGCTAACAAGGTAGTGAAGCAAGGCTTATCAGTTCGTGCTACAGAAAGCCTAGTGCAGCAGTTGTCCGGGAAAGATAAGCAAGACAAAACTAAGAGTAAAGCAAAAGACCCTAATATTAGTATTTTAGAAAATGAGTTGTCAGGACGACTCGGTGCGAACGTTGTAATTAATCATCAAAATAGCGGCAAGGGAAAACTACAAATTACATATAATTCTTTAGATGAACTTGAAGGGATACTAAAACGTATTAAATAAGTTTGCTATTTCATTCCACCTACATTTTTCTTACCTAGAAAATTGCTATGGTTTTTTAACATTTCAGATATTTTTTCTGCTTCGACGGGCTTACTGAATAAGTAGCCTTGGACTACATCGCAATTCATTTCCAGTAAAGCATCTGCTTGATGTTCCCATATCTTTTATAAAGGACATGTCTATTTTTAAAGTATCAATGGGAAATTTTATTAGATAGCTTAAAGAAGAAGAACCTGTACCAAAGTCATCCATAACGGTGGCTTCAAATATATTCTAATTTGATAGGCTAATTTCCATATTTGCTAGCACCAGCAAATATGGCATATTTTTCCGAAGATATTTGGTTTAAATGTTATTTAATTCATTTATAAGCATTTGTAAGGGTTTCCCCTTACTATGTGTAGCGTGTATGTTTTTACTGAAATTTTCTATTCCATACTCTAATTTAGACAATTCTCTCGCCATAAGATGTCGGCATTGATTGATCATTATTGAGCAGGTCTTTATACTTCCCGTCCCCACATCAGAGGGGATATGTAAAAATTGCAATATTTCACTGGTACTATCGATTTTAGCCGTTAGAATGTACCGCGATTTTTAGAGTTGGATAGTTAATTGGCCGGAACGCAAGAAATAATAATAAATCGCTCCGCCGCCTACAGGATGTTACTTATTGAAGCTGGCACCGTTATATTGAGTGCGCTTCTATTTTTTGTGTTTGTCAGTCTCGAATTTGCATGCTCAGTGGTTTTGGGTGGTTTGGCATTTATTCTGCCAAACGTAATATTTGTCTGGTTTTCTTTGAGAACACCGGTAGCAGGATCGAGTGGTAACAACACATTAGCTTGGTTTTTTGTTGGCGAGGCAATAAAGATAGTCTCGACAATAGTAATATTTGCAGCCTCAATATTACTGGTTGGGCCGATTGCGCCATTTAATATTGGTATGATGTTTGTCAGCTACGGATTTGTTCTATTAATGAATCTGGCAGGTTTGGCAATTTTAATGAAACAATAATAATTGAGAATAGATTTAAAGAAATGTCATCAGGAACAGAACTCACTTCGAATTCATACCTCCAGCATCATTTGCAAAATCTGGTATTAGGGCAGTTGCCTGAAGGCTATCCCAGAGTTGATGGTGAACTTGATGCTGCTACCTGGACATTTGCTCTTAATCCACAAGAAGTCATGGATATGGGTTTCTGGTCGCTGAATGTCGATAGCATGAGTTGGTCTATTTTTCTTGGTGTCCTTTTCTGTTTTTTCTTTCATCGTGTCGCAAAAAAATCTAATAGTGGCGCGCCCACTGGTTTCGCCAATCTGGTCGAAATGATTATCGAATTCGTTAATAAAAATGTTAACGATATTATGACAGTTAAGAATCCATTAATTGGTCCATTGGCACTGACCATCTTTGTCTGGATTACTCTGATGAACACCATGGATATTATTCCTGTTGATGTATTTCCGGAAATAATGAAATTAGCTACAGGTAATCCTCTTGCATTTCATAAAATAGTTCCAACAGCCGACCCGAATATTACCTTTGGTATGTCGATAGGCGTTTTTATTCTCATCATTTACTACAGTATCAAAATGAAGGGCGTCGGTGGCTTTGTTGGCGAACTCGCGTTGCAGCCCTTTGGCAAATACATGATTCCTTTTAATCTAATATTAGAAGGTGTTGGTTTAATCGCTAAGCCGGTCTCATTGGCGCTGCGATTATTTGGTAACATCTATGCGGGCGAACTCATATTTTTATTAATAGCGACCTTAATAGGCTCAGCGTTACCGTTTTTTATCGGCTCAATTTTTGGTGGCATGTTACAGTTTGTTTGGGCCGTGTTTCATATATTAATAATCTTGTTACAAGCATTTGTTTTCATGATGTTAACCATTGTTTATATGGCAATGGCACATGAACATCATTAATTTTAATTTTTAAGTAAAATCCTTTGGAGGAGTAAAGATGGAAACTATTTTGGCGTTTACATCATTGGGTGTGTTAATCGTTTTAGGTATGGGTGCATTTGGTACAGCAATCGGCTTTGGTTTATTGGGTGGTAAATTTTTGGAAGGCGCAGCACGCCAACCTGAATTAGCGCCAATGCTTCAAGGTAAAATGTTCTTGGTCGCAGGTCTTGTTGATGCGGTAACCATGATCGGTATTGGTATTGGCATGTGGTTTACTCTTGCTAGTCCTTTTGTTGCTACGTTCCAGGCTGCTGCTGGACATTAATAGTCCTTACCCGACATATAGGTGATTTAAGTGAATTTTAATGCAACCTTAATAGGACAGCTTATAGCGTTCGCCGTTTTCGTCTGGTTTACGATGAAGTTTGTGTGGCCACTGTTGCTGTCACAAATGGAAGAACGTGAAACGCGTATTGCTGATGGTTTGGCTGCTGCGGAACAAGGTCAAAAAGACTTTGCTGAAGCACAGGAAAAATCGACTGCTGAAATCAACAAAGGCAAAGAGCAAGCGGCTAACATTATTTCTCAAGCGCAAAAGCGTCATGATGAAATAGTCGAAGAAGCGAAAGATGATGCCAAAGCAGAAGTCGCTCGCATTAAAGAGAGTGCCTTGAGCGAGATTGAGCAGGAAAAAGAAAAAGCCAGACAAGAGCTGAGAAGCCAAGTTGCAGCGTTAGCTGTTTCCGGTGCTGAGCAGATCTTGATGCGAGAAGTTGATCAAAATGCTCATAACGAAGTTTTGGCTAAAATTAGCCAACAGTTATAAGCCAAGAAGATAAGCCAGGAATTATAAATAGATGTTAGAGAAAGCAACCATTGCCCGACCTTATGCGAATGCGGCTTTTGATCAAGCGATTGATGAAAGTAAGTTGAGCGAATGGTCAGCGATGCTGAATCTACTTAGTGTGATTGTTTCCGATGACAGCATGTATGCTGTTATCAATAATCCAAAATTAAGCAGTGAAGCTTTGTACCAGTTTTTTTCTGATATTGGTGGCGACAAATTTAGTCAAACGGGTAAAAACTTTATCCGTGTTTTGATTGATGCTGGGCGTATTAATCTTGCCGCAGAAGTGTTTGAGATTTTTGAGCAAAAACGTACTGCTACAGAAGGCATCAGTGATGTTGAAGTTATCTCAGCTTATCCATTGGATAATGCTCAAGTTAACGCTATCTCTGAATCAATTTCAAAACGTTTGGGTAAGAAAATCGATATCAACACTGAAGAAGATAAAGATCTGATCGGTGGAGTAATAATTCGAGTGGGTGATTCTGTGATTGATGCATCTCTTCGAGGTCGTTTGAAAGAATTAAATAGTATATTTGCGCAATAGTTATTAAATAGAGGAAAGACATATGTCTATCAGTGCAACTGAAATTAGTGACCTGATTAAAAAGAAAATCAAGTCAATGGATCTTGATACCGAAGCACGTACCGAAGGTACGGTAGTAAGTCTTGCTGACGGTGTTGCCAGAATTCATGGGTTAAGCGATGTAATGCAAGGGGAAATGATTGAATTCCCGGGTAACACATTTGGTTTAGCACTTAATCTGGAACGAGATTCTGTTGGTGCGGTAATTCTAGGTAGTTACGAAAACATCTCTGAAGGCGATGTTGTTAAATGCACCAAACGTATTCTTGAAGTACCGGTTGGTGAAGCCTTATTGGGTCGCGTAGTCGACGCATTAGGAAACCCTATCGATGGTAAAGGTGACATTGATGCAACAAGACATGAAGCAATAGAAAAAATTGCTCCAGGTGTAATTGCGAGAAAGTCAGTCGACCAACCTGTACAAACAGGTTTGAAATCAATTGATGCAATGGTGCCGGTTGGACGTGGTCAACGTGAATTAATTATTGGTGATAGACAAACCGGTAAAACCGCTGTGGCTATTGATGCCATCATTAATCAGAAGGGTACTGGTGTTAAATGTATCTACGTTGCTATTGGCCAAAAAGCTTCTTCGATTAAAGTAGTTATCAAAAAGCTTGAAGAGCATGGTGCCATGGAGCATACGATTATTGTTACAGCAACCGCTTCTGAATCAGCAGCGATGCAATATATTGCGCCATACTCTGGTTGTACTATGGGTGAATATTTCCGTGATAAGGGTGAAGATGCCCTGATCATTTATGATGATTTGACTAAACAGGCTTGGGCTTACCGTCAGATTTCATTGTTACTAAAACGTCCACCAGGTCGTGAAGCGTATCCTGGTGATGTGTTCTATCTACATGCTCGTTTATTAGAACGTGCGGCACGTATTAATGCAGATTATGTTGAGAAGCTGACCGGTGGCAAAGTCAAAGGTCAAACCGGTTCATTAACGGCATTGCCAATTATTGAAACCCAAGCGGGTGACGTATCTGCATTCGTACCAACCAACGTAATTTCGATTACTGATGGTCAGATATTCCTTGAGTCAGATTTGTTTAACTCTGGTTTTCGTCCGGCGATTAATGCAGGTTTATCTGTATCTCGAGTCGGTGGTGCAGCACAAACTAAAATTATTAAAAAGCTAGGTGGTGGTATTCGTTTAGCACTGGCGCAATATCGTGAATTAGCGGCATTTGCACAGTTTGCATCGGATCTTGATGAAGCAACACGTAAGCAGTTGGAACGTGGTCAGCGTGTTATGGAACTGATGAAGCAGAAACAATATTCTCCACTCAATGTTGCTGAAATGGGCGTCAGTCTTTTCGCAGTTGAAAATGATTTTATGGATGATGTGCCACTGACAAAAGTCGGTGCATTTGAAGAAGCATTACATGATTACATGAAGAGCGAACAATCTGCCTTAATGGATAAGATTGGTGCCGAAGGTAATTATGATAAGGATATTGAAAGTGGCTTGAAAGACGCCATTGCTAAATTTAAAGAAACTGGTAGCTGGTAAATGGCAGTCGGAAAAGAAATACGAACGCAGATCGCGAGTGTAAAAAATACACAGAAGATCACTAAGGCCATGGAAATGGTTGCAGCGAGTAAAATGCGTAAAGCACAAGAACGCATGAATGCTGCACGTCCCTATGCTGAAAAAATTCGTAATGTTATTTCCCATCTGGCACATGCAAATCCGGAATACAAACATCCTTATTTGATTGCACGTGATGAAGTTAAGCGAGTTGGTGTGATTATTGTGTCTACTGATCGCGGTCTTTGTGGTGGTTTGAATGCCAACATGTTTCGCATGTTAATGAAGCAGTTCAAGAACTGGGATGCAGAAGGTAAGGAAATCGACTTGTGCGTGATTGGTACTAAGGCAGCAAGCTTTTTTGGTTCGATTGGCGCCAATATTGTCGGTCAAGTAACGCATCTAGGGGATGACCCTAGTCTTGATGAATTGATCGGCACGGTGACCATCATGTTGAATAATTTCAAGGAAGATAACATTGACGAACTACATCTTGTTTCAAACAAGTTTGTAAACTCAATTTTACAAACTCCAGAGATGCATCAACTTATACCGGGCAAGGCAGTTGAAGCTGAAGATTATGGTCATCATTGGGATTACTTGTATGAGCCAGATGCCGAAGAAGTACTAGACCATTTGCTAACGCGTTATATCGAGTCTCAAGTATACGCGGGCGTTGTTGAAAATATTTCATGTGAAATGTCAGCACGTATGGTTGCAATGAAGAGTGCATCAGATAACGCTGGTGACATGATAGATGAATTAGAGTTGATTTATAACAAAGCACGACAAACGGCAATTACTCAGGAATTATCTGAAATTGTTGCTGGTGCTGCTGCGGTATAGACCAAGTAAGATTATTTTTAATTAATAGATATTTTAGAGAATAAAGACGAGGAACGAAAACCATGAGTTCTGGAAAGATTGTACAAATTATTGGTGCGGTATTGGATGTCGAGTTTCCAAGTGATGCGATACCCAAAATTTATGACGCATTAATTGTCGAAGGAGATGGTATTAGTACTACTCTTGAAGTGCAACAGCAGATAGGTGACGGCGTTGTTAGAACAATTGCACTGGGTTCTACTGATGGTTTAAAGCGTGGTTTGTCCGTGAGTAATACCGGTGAAGCTATTTCTATTCCGGTTGGCACCAAGACACTCGGTCGTATTATGAATGTGTTGGGTGAACCGATTGATGAAGTTGGCCCGATTGAAACCGATGAACGTATGGTTATTCATCGTGATGCGCCTAGCTTCATGGAATTGAGTCCGTCTACAGAATTACTTGAAACCGGTGTTAAGGTTATTGACTTGATTATTCCTTTTGCTAAGGGTGGTAAAGTTGGTTTGTTTGGCGGTGCTGGTGTAGGTAAGACCGTAAACATGATGGAATTGATTAACAACATTGCAACCAAGCATTCCGGCCTATCAGTATTTGCTGGTGTAGGTGAGCGTACTCGTGAAGGTAACGATTTCTACTATGAAATGCAGGAAGCCGGTGTTGTAAACGTTGAGAATTTTGAAGAGTCAAAAGTATCGATGGTTTACGGGCAAATGAATGAGCCACCAGGTAACCGTCTTCGTGTTGCGTTGACCGGTTTAACCCTTGCGGAAAAATTCCGTGACGAAGGTCGTGACGTATTATTATTTATTGATAACATTTATCGATTCACTTTGGCGGGTGTTGAGTGTTCAGCGTTATTAGGTCGTATGCCTTCTGCGGTGGGTTACCAACCAACCCTTGCTGAAGAAATGGGTAAGCTTCAAGAGCGTATTACTTCAACCAAGACCGGTTCAATTACATCAATCCAGGCGGTATATGTACCTGCGGATGATTTAACCGACCCGTCTCCTGCAACCACGTTTGCGCATCTGGATTCTACCGTTGTGTTATCTAGACAGATTGCGGAGCTAGGTTTGTATCCAGCGATTGACCCATTAGATTCAACCAGTCGTCAATTAGATCCATTGGTTGTTGGCCAAGAACATTATGATGTTGCTCGTGGTGTACAAAACACACTACAACGATATAAAGAATTACGTGACATTATTGCGATTCTAGGCATGGATGAATTATCTGAGGAAGATAAATTAGCTGTGGCTCGTGCTCGTAAGATTCAACGTTTCCTAACCCAGCCTTATTTTGTTGCTAAGGTCTTTACCGGTATGGATGGTGTTTACGTTTCATTGAAAGATACCTTACGTGGCTTTAAGGGGATTATTGATGGCGAGTATGATGATCTTCCAGAGCAGGCGTTCTATAACGTCGGTACCATAGAGCAAGCTGTTGAAAAAGCGAAAACCCTATAAGGTAGATAACGACTCATGACAGATACAATTCAAGTCGATATTGTTAGCGCCGAGCATCAGATCTATTCTGGTGCAGCGGAAATGGTGTTTGCGCCTGCTGAGTTAGGTGAAGTCGGTATTGCACCAGGCCATGCACCATTGATTACCAAGATGGGGCCAGGAGAAGTGCGGGTAAAAGATACTGAAGGCAATGAAACGGCATTTTATGTATCTGGCGGTATACTTGAGATTCAACCTAAAGTTGTCACTATTCTTTCTGATACCGCACAACGTGCAGAAGATCTGGATGAAGCGGCAGTACTGAAAGCGAAGGAAGAAGCTGAACAGGCCTTCCATGAAAAAAGCGATGCCATTGATTATTCCAAGGCACGTGCATCATTGGCCGAGACCGCAGCGCAATTACAAACAATACAGCGTATGAGAAAACGCGCAGGCCGTTAGTTTATATTTCGTATCCCGTTTACGGGATACGAATTTTCCATTCTTTTTCTCTTAACAAACAAGCTTATCTTACTGCGTTTTATCGTTTAAGATACACTCATGACTCTTAGTATCATTATTCTTGCTGCAGGTCAGGGTACACGTATGTATTCTGATAAACCAAAAGTGTTGCATACTCTTGCAGGACGTCCATTACTTGCACATGTTTATCAAACTGCTGTTGCTCTAACTCATCGTGAGATTCATATCGTTTATGGTCATGGTGGCGAGCAAGTTCCCGAAACCTTACAAGACTTTCAAGCGTCATGGGTGAAACAAGAGGAGCAATTGGGTACAGGACATGCGGTTCAACAAGTTTTTCCAAATCTTCCTGATGTAGATAATATTCTGATACTTTACGGAGATGTGCCTTTGATTACCGAGGAGAGTCTTACGATATTAGTAGACGCAGCATCTGATTCTGGATTTTCATTACTAACAACACACCTTGATAATCCACGAGGTTATGGAAGAATCATCCGTGATGAGCATGAAAATATAGTTGCCATTGTTGAGGAAAAAGACGCGACAGAAGAACAACGTAAAATTTGTGAAGTCAATACCGGCTTTATGGTTATTAAAGGCAAGCAATTAAAGCTGTGGGTTAATGCACTTAAAAATGAAAATAAGCAAAATGAATATTATTTAACAGATATCGTTAAGCTTGCAGTCAGTGATGGTGTTAATGTGGCACCGGTCATTGCAGATTCACCTATAGAAGTTCAGGGTATAAATACACGCATACAATTGTCTGAAGCAGAACGATATTATCAATTAGTACAAGCACATCATTTGATGCGTAATGGTGTTGGATTAATAGACCCCGCACGTTTTGATTTACGTGGTGATTTGGAAATTGGTAGAGACAATGAAATCGATATCAATGTCGTTATCGAAGGTAGAGTAAAGCTTGGTAACAATGTCACTATAGGTGCTAACTGCTATTTAAAAGATACCATTATTGCCGACAATGTAATTGTGTTACCAAATACCATGATTGATAGTGCTGTTATCGGTAACGGTTGTCGTATTGGACCTTTTGCAAGAATTCGTCCAGATACAACATTAGATGAAAATGTTCATATTGGTAATTTTGTAGAATTGAAAAAAACCGATGTGGGCAAAGGTAGCAAGGTTAATCATTTAACTTATTTAGGTGATAGCCATGTTGGTATGGGTACAAATATTGGTGCAGGAACTATTACTTGTAATTACGATGGTGTAAATAAACACCAGACGATTATAGGAGATGATGTTTTTATTGGTTCCGATGTGCAATTGATCGCGCCAGTAAAAATTAATAATGGCGCGACCATTGCTGCCGGCGCTACGATCACAAAAGATGTTTCAGAAAATGAATTAGCTATTAGTCGTGTAGAACAAAAATCTATTTCTAAATGGAAACGGCCTACTAAAAAATAATTATGAAAGTTGGTTTCTACCAGTTTCGTCCCCTTTTCGGTAAGACAGAGAAAAATTGTCAAAAAATATTAACGGCATTGGAAAATGTCGATGCAGATTTGATTATCTTACCTGAGCTTGCTCTGTCCGGTTACTACTTCAAAGATAAAAATGAATCCTTAAAATATGCTGAAGATCCCGATAATAGTAGCCTACTGGATTCATTAGCGAATTTTGCAAATAAAAAAAAGTTATATCTAGTTGTTGGCTTCGCCGAAAAACGAGGGGAACAATGTTACAACAGTGCCGCATTAATTGGACCAAATGGTATTGAACATATCTATCGTAAAGTACATTTGTTCAATGAAGAAAAATTCTGTTTTGATCCTGGTGATACACCATTTATTGTTAATGATATTAATGGTGTAAAAATTGGCATCATGATTTGTTTTGACTGGGTCTTTCCTGAAGTGACACGAGTATTAGCCTTACAAGGTGCACAAATTATTTGTCAGCCGTCTAATCTGGTTTTAACATTCTGCCAGAAAACGATGCTAGCACGTTGTATCGAAAATAAAGTTTTTGCTATTACTGCCAATCGTTTTGGTACCGATACGCGACCACAAGGGAGCTTGAAGTTTACTGGTAAGAGTCAAATTGTCGCGCCCAGCGGTACATTATTACATCGAGCGGCATCGCAACGTGATGCTTTATATATTACTGAAATCGATCCGACAGATGCAGATAATAAAATGATTACCGAACACAATGGCGTCTTGTCCGATAGACGTCCTGAATTCTACACATTACTTAATAATTAATAACAGGAATTTCGCTATGAGTTTTGCAACAGCAGATTTATATGATGAACATGAAGAAAATCTTCGAATTGCAACCCCCATGTTTAGTGACTATGGTGGTAATAAGTGTTTTTCTGGGCCAGCCTCAACGGTAAAGGTTTTTGAAGATAATTCACTAGTTCGAGCCGCACTGGAAGAGCCTGGGGAAGGGCGCGTATTGATTGTTGATGGTGATGCATCCTTACGTTGTGCTCTGGTTGGCGATATGTTGGCGGTATTAGGCAAGGATAACGGTTGGCAGGGCATTATTGTTTATGGTTGCATACGAGATTCGGCGGTCATTGCCGGTATTGATATCGGTGTTAAGGCATTGAATACAAACCCACGTAAAAGCGTCAAAAAAGGTGTAGGCGAACGTGATATTGCAGTTACTTTTGCTGATGTAACCATTAATCCGGGTGATTATATCTATGCCGATGAAGATGGCGTTGTAATTAGTGTCGAAAAATTCACATAAACTATTCTGAGTTAGCATGGTCATTAAGAATATAGGCTAAACTTATAACATAAGATTCTTTTGACACTGTTTTACGAATAGGTAATCGTTATGAAAAATAATATTCTTATTTCGAGTTTGATATTATTGTTTGGTCTTTATTCTACTGCGAATGCTGAATGTTTACGGCAGCAGGAAGATACTGGCGGTGGTGAATTGGTTGGAACCTTACTTGGCGCGGCTCTAGGTGGCTTGGTAGGTTCTCAGTTTGGCGGCGGAACCGGAAATAAGGTCGCGATTGGTGCCGGTGTGGTAGCCGGGGGTTATCTTGGTAATAAGGTCGGTAAATCCATGGATTGTCAGGATCAACAATATCATTCAAATACAACCCAAAATGCACTGGAAACTCAAAAGGTCGGTCAGACTTCAACATGGGCTAATCCCGATACTGGACATTCCGGAGAGATAACGCCAACTCGAACTTATACTTCTGAAGGTCAGCCTTGTCGTGATTTTACCCAAACGATTCATATCGATGGCGAAGATGAAGTCATTAAAGGAACGGCTTGTCGACAGGATGATGGGAGTTGGAAACCGATAAGTTAAATAGAATTATTTTGAACCCGCTACGGCGGGTTTTTTATTGCTGGTGATTTAGTAGCTATTACAGTCCTATGTTATGGTTAGTCTAAAAGAGGTAGAAATCATGCAGCAATTATATCGTCGAATATACAATGACCCCGAATTTCATCAGCTTGAAAAAAAACGTAGGATATTTAGCTGGTCTCTCGCATTAATTGTCTTACTTATCTATTTCAGTTTCATTTTAATAATTGCCTTCTATCCTGAGATTTTTGCAAAAACTATAGCAGTAAATAGCGTCATAAGCTGGGGTATCCCTGTAGGTTTATTCGTTATCATAAGTAGTTTTTTATTAACGGGTATTTACGTCTATCGTGCAAATAAAGAGTTTGATGCGACTAGCCAAAAAATCGTTAAACAACATATTAATGACGGACGTGTTTAGATGAAACTATATTTTACAGCTTTGATATTGTTGTTACATTCGACGTTAGTTCATGCCGCCGCTAGTGTGAATGTCGAAGTCACTAAACAGGAAATAAACGTCATAGCAGTTACCATGTTTCTATTATTTGTTACGGCTACATTAGGTATAACCTATTGGGCGGCGAGAAGAACCCGAACCAGAAAAGATTTTTATGCAGCCGGTGGCAATATCACCGGATTGCAAAATGGGTTGGCCATAGCGGGTGACTATATGTCGGCAGCCTCTTTTCTTGGTATTTCGGGTCTGGTGTTTGCTTCTGGATTTGATGGCCTTATTTATTCTATTGGCTTCCTTGTTGGTTGGCCCATCATTCTATTTTTGTTAGCAGAGCGTTTGCGTAATTTGGGTAAATATACCTTTGCCGATGCCGTCTCTTTTCGTTTACGACCGGTACCTATTCGTAGTATCGCCGCATGCGGCACATTGGCTGTGGTCTTACTTTATCTTATTGCGCAAATGGTTGGTGCTGGTAAGTTAATACAACTGTTATTCGGATTGGAATATCACTATGCCGTTATTATTGTTGGTTTGTTAATGATCTTATATGTCACCTTTGGTGGCATGTTGGCAACGACATGGGTACAGATCATTAAGGCAGTCTTACTGTTACTCGGTGCCAGTTTTATGGCCATTATGGTCATGGTGAAGATGGATTTTTCCTTTGAAGTCTTATTCAGTCGCGCGATTAATATACACGAAAGTGGCGTAGCGATAATGTCTCCTGGTGGATTAGTATCCGATCCTATTTCAGCTATATCTTTAGGATTAGCACTCATGTTTGGTACGGCAGGTTTGCCGCATATCCTCATGCGATTTTTTACTGTACCGGATGCGAAAGAAGCAAGAAAGTCCGTATTTTATGCAACAGGTTTTATTGGTTATTTTTATATTCTCACTTTCATTATCGGGTTTGGTGCGATTGTATTATTGGCCAATAACCCTGAATTTCTCGATATAGGAACGGGCGGCTTAATCGGTGGAAATAATATGGCTGCAATACATCTTTCTCAGGCTGTAGGTGGTGAAGTGTTTCTAGGATTTATATCTGCTGTGGCATTTGCCACAATCTTAGCCGTGGTCTCGGGTCTAACTTTATCCGGAGCCTCCGCTATTTCGCATGATCTCTATGCCAGTGTTATTTGTCATGGTGAAGTATTGGAAGCTGAAGAAATGCGTGTGTCACGAATGTCTACAATAGGTTTAGGTATTGCCGCCATATTTTTAGGAATAATATTTGAACAACAAAATGTTGCTTATATGGTCGGTTTAGCATTTGCCATTGCTGCCAGTGTAAATTTTCCGATACTATTTTTATCAATGTATTGGCGTAAGTTAACAAGCAATGGTGCATTCATTGGCGGCAGTATCGGTTTAATTACAGCAATATCCTGTATGATTTTTGGGCCAACAATCTGGGTTGATATCCTTGGTAATGCAACGGCTATTTTCCCATACAAACATCCCGCATTATTTTCTATGTCAGCGGCCTTTATTGGTATCATTGTTGTTTCACTATTGGACAAGAGTAAGAGTGCTCAGGAAGAAATCGAGGCGTTCACAGATCAGTATGTTCGATCACAAACAGGACTAGGTTCAGAAGGGTCAGCTGTACATTGAAAATAACATAAAAGGATTAAAATGGAGAATAACGATGAGAACAAAACAATTAATTAGATGGAGTGTTTACCTGTATCTTTGTATGTTTTCGATGGTTGTTTTTGCTCATGATAATGAACCTATATTTAATCAAGTTAACTTGCAGGCACAAAGCGAGCGTGATATCCCCAATGATCAATTGACCGTGTTGCTAGCGGTCGAAGAAGAAGGTAAGGATGCCGCCAAGATAGCTAAAAAAATAAATAAGGATATGGACTGGGCATTGACTAAAGCTAAAACGCGTCAGGAAATAGATGTACGTACTTTGTCATATAATACTTATCCTATTTATGATAAACGCACAGTAATAGCCTGGCGTGCAGTACAACAAATGGAATTAAAGAGTACTAACATTACAGAATTATCTGAACTTGTAGGAGACTTACAAGAACGATTACAAGTTAAAAGTATGAATTTTAATCCTACAAAAGAAACACGAAAACTTTATGAAGATGAGTTAATCGAAGAAGCTATGATCGCGTTTAAACAACGTGTTGAGATAGTAAAGAAACACATGGATAACAAAAATGTACGTATTGTTAATATACATGTGAATACCGGTGGCGGGTATTCAAGGCCGGTATATGCTGAAAACAGAATGATGGCCATGAGTAGTAAAAGTGCTCCAGCAGTAGAAGCCGGCACTAGTAAAATTACAGTGACAGTATCAGGTTCAGTTCAATTCTTCTAATAAACTATTAAGCTCGCTCATTACGTTTTTTGAAATGTATACTACTACATTGCTGCTCTTGTTCCGATGCTTATGTATTAGTCATACGCTACGCTCCTCAAAAAGCACAGCATCTTGTATTAGGAAAAAGATGAATTTTCTGATATTTAATAGATATTGATTAATTGATTGAGATAAATGGATAAAAAGAAAAACGAAATAATTTAATATATTTAGTCGCAGGGATAGTTTTAGTTATAGCCCTATTGTTTATATACAGGGAAGGGCTTACATGGTTAAAAATTACTAAGTGGTCACGTGTCTCAGTTGCGAGTTGGATAAGCATTAGCGTTATATTCAGTGTGGCGCTGGTGCTACAGTATTATTATTTTATATTGTTACGTTATAGTATTTTTAAATATCTAGTGCTCTGGCTTATTCCTATAATTTGGCTGTTTAATAATGGTCTCGTTGCCCTGCACCGGTTTTTTAATTGGACTACAGATATTGTCTCTCCTGTAGGCTGGCTTCCGCTTGGTGAATTACTAGGTGGGATGTTAAGTATTTTCTTTGTGCCGGTGTTATTAGCTGGCGGGGCAATTGTGGTCATAATAGACTCGACCGGTTTGATGCTCACACAAGCTTGTTACTATGCCGGTATTGCATTAGATGTCACGAATGTCTCCGGTTGGAATATCCTTTCATACAGCAAGAGTTTTATTAACGTTATATGGGATCTGCTATCAAATTCATTTGTGCAGCAAGTGACAAGTGAAAGATTGATGAATCGACCTTTTTTGGATTTAAGTTTATCGAGTACATTAAGCCTGCCATACTGGGTTCTCAGTATTGGCTATAGTTTTACTTGTGTGCTGATATAGATAAAATTGGTTGTATATGATAAATACGATGTGTCGAACTTGAAGATAAGAACAGAATAGGGTTCTCAATATTTGAATGACAATGAACCTTTTGTCTTTTTATTCATACTTATAAGTGCTCTCAAATCATTATCAGTAATAGCAAGAATATTTTCATATTTTTTTTGTAAATTAAAAGGAACTAACTTAGGATTTTCTCGTCCTCGTACTATTCCATAAAAAAAATAATCTTTCCCGAATAAACCTTGCATGTTTTCTTTTTTGTTAAATTCTCGCCGCGTTGGCTCATTAAATTCAAATATTATTGCAGGTTTGAAATTAGTTATGGTATTTTTCAGACCGACTAGCACCTTTTTTTCATATCCTTCGACATCAATTTTAATTGCTGATGGTTGGATATTATTTTTTTTGAATATGAAATCTCCAACTTTTATAGGTAAAGTTATAGAAGAAACATCTTTATTACTTTGGTCTACTATAAAGCTTCCCATCCCATAATTATTATTCTTTGGTATTTGATAAGGTAATTCAGCTGATTTGTCTGATAGACCGAAATCGAAAATATTAATATGTTTTATCTCATTAATAGCTAAATTGTTTTTAGCTTTTTCCCTGACAGGTTGCCATGGTTCAAATCCATAACCCGTATCAATTATGTCAGCTAGTGCTGTAAGATGCATCCCAACATTCGTACCTATGTCTACGTAGGTGCAATGTTGTCCTGCTTCTTTTTTACTTTTCAGAATTAATCTTAATAATTGTACCGTTGCAGGTTCATACATCCCGTAAATGTAAATTCGATCGTCGATATAATTTCCTGTTTGTCCCTCATAATCTTGTCCGAACATATTCATCCTAAAAGTTTCTTCAGAAACTAATTTCAAATGTTTACCAATTTTTCTTCGTAATGTTCGAGGTATTCGAGAATTTCTGGTAAAACTGAGACAGTGATTCATGGCTTGATTAAAATACACAGTGTTTTGCATAGTCAGCGATTTCATTCGCTGTCCAATCACCCTTGGATTTTTCATCCATTTGATCACACCATTTTTCACTGCCAATCTCAGGTGCGCAAGCGGATAGTAAAATTAAAGATATAAAAAACATTAAGATTCGAATAGATTTGTTCATGCCTTACTCCGTTATTTTAAGTTAGAGAATGCTTTCTTTGCTGAATGTATAGTGGCATCAATATCTTTATTGCTATGAGCATTGGATACAAAGCCTGCTTCAAATGATGAAGGCGCAAGGTTAATTCCTTCATTAAGCATACCATGGAAAAAATTATTAAATTGATCCTGATTACAATTCATTACCTTTTCAAATGAATCTATCTTTCCTTCATTTGAAAAGAATAGCCCGAACATGCCGCCAACATGGTTTGTTGCAAAAGGAATATTTGCATCGTTGGCAGCTAGAGACAAGCCATCAAGTAGTCTGTTTGTTTTTTCTTCAAGTGCTTCAAAAAAGTTTGTTGCAGAAATAAGCTCAAGTGTTTTTAAGCCCGCGGCCATAGCAACCGGGTTTCCTGAAAGTGTGCCCGCTTGATAGACAGGGCCATCAGGAGCAAGGTGATCCATAATTTCTTTTTTCCCGCCAAATGCACCTACTGGCATACCACCGCCGATTACTTTACCGAGTATCGTTAAGTCTGGAACAATATTATAAAGTGATTGTGCTCCGCCTAATGCGACACGAAAACCGCTCATCACTTCGTCAAAGATTAATACTGATTTATATTCAGTACAGACTTCTCTCAAACTATTAAGGAAGTCATTTGAACCCGGTACGCAATTCATATTTCCTGCAACAGGTTCAACAATAATAGCTGCAATTTGATCGCCAATATCGGTAAAGACTTCTTTAACCTGTTCTATGTTGTTATAGCTAAGTGTAATAGTATGTTGTGCAAGATCGGCGGGTACGCCGGGTGAAGTTGGAACGCCAAGGGTTAATGCGCCTGAACCTGCTTTAACTAATAATGAATCTGCATGACCGTGATAACAGCCTTCGAATTTAATAATTTTATCTCGACCGGTATAACCTCGTGCCAGTCGTATCGCACTCATTGCGGCTTCGGTTCCGGAACTAACCATACGAACTTTTTCAATAGAAGGAAGTAGTTCGCAAATCTTATTTGCCATCAATGTTTCAATTTCAGTTGGCGCACCAAAACTAAGGCCATTGCTTGCGGCATCTTGTACGGCTTGAATAACTTCAGGATGAGCATGACCTAATATCATTGGTCCCCAGGAACCAACATAATCAATATATTGTTTATCTTCACTATCGTATATATAAGGGCCGGAAGCCTTTTTAATGAAGATAGGAGTGCCTGATACAGATTTAAATGCACGTACCGGTGAGTTGACGCCACCGGGAATATGTTGTTTTGCTGCGTTAAATAATTTGTCGCTCATAATTTGTTTTACTTAAATAAATGTTTATAGGCTTTTGTTGCACTAGCTGTATCAGTAGCAGAGTAAAGGCCACTAATAATAGCTAGAAAATCAACATTGGCGTTAATTAATTGCTTACCATTTTCCGGTGTTATGCCGCCAATGGCAACTATTGGAATAGTTAATGTGGATTTTGCTTTTAGGAGTAATTCAATAGTAGCTTTATTTGCATCAGGTTTAGTGAGGGAAGGAAAAAATGTGCCAAAGGCAACATAATCTGCACCATCCTTTTCTGCAACAATCGCGCGATTGAGATCGTTATAACAGGAAACTCCAACAATAATTGAACCTAAGGTTTCTCTGGCGTTTTTTATATCTTTATCATCTTGACCCAAATGTATGCCATCAGCAGCGATGCCTTTCGCCAAGGCAACATCATCATTAACAATGAAGGGCGTTTTGTATTGTTGGCAGAGTAATTGTAATTCTTTTGCCAGTTCTTTTTTCTTTTGCTGGTTTGCTTCTTTATTTCGATATTGAAAAAGGGCTACGCCGGCATTAAGTATCGTATCTGATTTTTTAATGAGTTCATCGTTAGTAAGATTCTTGCAGTCAGTAATGGCATAGAGTCCCGAAGAGGCAGGTATAGCTTTATTTGTCATAAAAACGATCGGGTTGAGCCTGAGCTTGCCCAAGTGTTAAACCATGTTTCAGTGTGTTCCATGTGTAAGCTTGAGCATCTTCAATTGCTGTTTTTAAGTCATTTCCTAGCGCGAGTAATGCGGCAATTCTAGAAGATAGAGTACAGCCGGAACCATGAAAGGTATTTGCTATTCGTTGCCATTTATAATCAATAGGCGCGTTATCTTTTGTATAAAATGAATTGATAACCTCATTAGTGTTTTCATCCGCACCAGTAATCAAAACAGCTTTAGTTCCATAAGTTAACAATTTATTTGCCGCTGTGTTTAAGTCAGTTGATTGTGATAATGCTCTGGCTTCTTCACTATTTGGTGTAACAATGCTAGCTAATGGAAATAATGAGGACAATATTTTTTCACACATGTTTTTATCTGTGAAAGATCGTCCGCTTGTCGCGGCAAGTACTGGGTCGAGCACGAGTGGAATATCAATGTTTGATAACTCGCTTTGAATAACGTCAATGAGTTCGATGCTGGCTATCATGCCTATTTTACATGCAGCAATTTCCATGTCTTCTAAAATTAATTTAATTTGTTTTCTGAAAGACTCGGGTTCTTGTGGGATGACATCAGCAACTTGTTTGGTATTTTGAGCAGTGAGAGCGGTAATGACCGTCACCGCATGGCATCCGGCATTAGCAATACTTTCTATATCTGCCTGAATGCCCGCGCCGCCGCTTGGGTCGTGACCGGCAATGACCATCACAACTGGCTTTTTATTATTGCTATTAATCATAAGAAACGTATTCTACACGCCCCTCGTAGACACAGAAATTAAAAATTCAGGAGCGTGTAGAATGAAGCAGTATATGTGTGTGATTTGCGGTTTAATTTATGATGAAGAAAAAGGTTGGCCGGATGACAAAATTGCACCGGGTACTAAATGGGAAGACGTTCCTGGCGACTGGTTTTGTCCTGAATGTGGCGCGAGCAAAGACGATTTCGAGATGGTCGAAGTTTAATTATTGTTAATTTTTTAGAAAGGTCGGACTACGGCTAATAAAATAATTGCTATCAAAACAAGAACCGGTGCCTCATTAAACCAGCGATACCATACATGGCCGTGCCTATTTCGATCATATTTAAAATCCTGTAGTAGAAACCAGCAGTAAATATGATAAACAACGATAAGCAGTACTAGAAAAAGTTTTATGTGTAACCACAATTGTCCGCTATAGGCCGAGAGTCCGTTACTAAATAAAGTAAAAAACCCAAAAGTAATTGTTAGTACGGCTCCGGGAGTCATGATGCCGTAGAAAAGTTTACGTTCCATAATCTTGAAACGATCAATGCTTATTTGGTCTTCGCTAGTCGCGTGATAAACGAATAATCGTGGCAAGTAGAATAAGCCCGCAAACCAGGTCACCATGAATATTAAATGTAAGGCTTTAAACCAGAGCATAATGTTTTTATGTTATGAAACTGTAGTGGATGTTGTTTTTAGTAAAGCTTTTACTTTTGTCCGAAGTGCCTTTATATCTATTACACCAGATCTCTGTTGCACTATATTACCATTAGCATCAATTAAAAAACTGCTTGGTGTCACTTGAACATCACCAAAGGCTTTTGCGGCACTGCCATTAATATCAAGAGCCACAGGATAAGGAATATTTTTTCTTTTTGATAATTCTATTACCCGGTTTGGTGGATCATAGGACATCGCTATAGCAATAATTTCCAGTTCTTCTTGTCCTAGTTCATCGTAGAGTTCAATCAGGTGAGGCATTTCTTTTATACATGTTGCGCATGTGGTTGCCCAGAACGTGACCAGTAAAGGTTTTCCTTTTAGCGAATGAAGTTCTATTTTACGACCATCGATAATATTCAGACTAATTTCTGGTACGACATCTAACTTATTATGATTTAGATATAAAAACAGCGAAACTACCGTAAGAATGGCAACAGCAGTTACAGGGAAAAATAGTTTTTTCATCAGTTACTCATTTTGCGTTTCGACAGATGAGTTTAGAGCCGGAACCGATTCTCTTTTATTTCCTTTAATAAAATCTCTGAGCGTTGAAATAATATGTTTAATACCTCGCCATATTTTAGGTAGTAACCAGCCCATAAGAATTATAAAAAGAATGAGAAAAACTATAAAAACAACAGGGTAAGTGAGTGCTGTCCACATTCCGGCAATAACGAGAAAGTCTTCTCCAAGCGAAGTAAACCAGTTACTTACAGGTTCCGGAGAAGTATTGATTATGACGCGACCACCTGTTTTGGTTGCATGAGTAGCAGCAGTCAAACTGCCGCCTACTAAAAATGCCGCAAGTTCTACGGCAGGCGTGGTGTCGCCAACGGCACTCATTGCCAGAACCGCGCCTAGTGGTATCCGAATGAATGTATGTAATGTATCCCAGGCGGTATCAACCCCAGGTGTTTTATCCGCAAAGAATTCGACGCAATACATGAGCCCAGCTGCTGTCATCACTAAAGGATCCGTGACGACCATCATATCCGGAGGTAATTCGATATTTCCTGTGCTACCTAGATAACCCAGCATAAAAACAGCTGCGTATAGATTGATTCCACTAGCCCAGGCAACACCCATGCTAAGAGCTACATATTGAATTGTATCCATAATTCTTCTCGCTTAATGGCTATAAGATGACAATAAACTGAAATTAAATGATTTGGTAATAATAATTATTGTTTTATCAATTATTTAATAAAAACATAGAGTTATAATATATGACAATTAGCGTTTCGAATTGTTCAAGTTCTGCTAAATATATCAAAATTGATTGCTTGACAGTTTTTTCATCTAGCATTAATCTCGCTATCGAATTAACTGTTTTAGCAGTTGATTCATTAAAAATAATAATAATATAAAATTGAATTCAAAGCGGCCTAGGTCGCTTTTTTTATTGCCTACATGGATGCAGGTATATCACGAATGCAGGAGCATATTCGTGATATCTACAGGATGTAGTGTATGTCCTGAGAGCGCAGGAGCCCGGAAGGACGTGTATTAGATGTAGTATAGTTAAAAAATAATCCGTCACGTCAGTCATAGAAACATTTTTCCTGTTCCCAGTTAAGCAAGATAAAACTGCAATACTCATACAGTTTTATTCTGTAAAATTAAATCATATTAAACTTAAAGTGTAAGGCAAGAAAATGATTAGTGTAGGTATTGTCGGAGCTACGGGCTATACAGGCGTTGAATTACTGCGTTTGCTTTCAGCTCATGAAGGCGTTGAAGTTAAAGTAGCTACTTCAAATTCTGAAAAAGGTAAGGTTGTGTCAGCGGTTTTTCCAAGCTTACGCTCGATTATTGATCTTGAATTTGTAGAGCATGACAGTAAGCAACTGAATTCTTGCGATCTTATTTTCTTTGCCACGCCACATGCGACTGCAATGCATCATGTTCCAAAACTACTTGAACAGGGCTGCAAAATTATAGATCTGTCTGCTGACTTTAGAATTAAAAGTCCTGATGTTTGGGAACATTGGTATGAGGTGAAACATGCTTGCCCAGAGCTTTTGCCGTCTGCTGTCTATGGCTTACCAGAATTAAACAGAGTAGAGATAAAATCGGCTAATTTAGTAGCAAATCCTGGTTGTTATCCAACTGCAATTACTTTGGCTTTATTGCCGGCTATAAAAAATGGCCTGATTAATGCGAAAGATATTATTGCGGATGCCAAATCTGGCGTCAGTGGAGCAGGGCGAAAAGCGGCGCTGGCATCACAATTTTCAGAAGTATCCGAATCATTTAAAGCTTATAGCGTATCGGGACATAGGCACTTGCCTGAGATTGCCCAAACTTTAAGCAATGTTCAGCAAGATAACGATGTGAACCTCACTTTTGTTCCTCATTTAGTTCCTATGAATAGGGGTATATTTGCGACGGTGTATGTAAAACCGATGGGTCATTCAATTGACATGCAAAAGCATTATGCCGATTTTTATGCGGAGGAAAAATTTGTTGATGTTATGCCTGAGGGCTCACACCCTGAGACAAGGTCAGTGAAGACATCGAACACATGCCAGATTGCTGTGCATCCTGGAAATAGTGAGTCTCAACCAACCGTGATTTTGTCAGTGATTGATAATTTGGTTAAAGGCGCTGCGGGACAGGCGGTTCAAAATATGAATTTGATGTTTGGTTTAGACGAAGATACGGGTTTGTTTGCACCAGGTTTGGTTCCGTAACTTATTTCTTTAACTATGTTTAAATTAGTTGTAAAAAAACATCGTCCTTTTGAGATTATTCTCGCTATAGTTACATTTAGCACGGCATTTTCTGTAATTGTCTGGTTGTTATTAGATGCGAATCATTGGGACGTTATTAAAAGCCGATTGTTGCAAAATGAGGAGTTACGTTTGCTGTGGGATGTCAATCAGAAGCTTGAAACAGAAAATAAGAAATTGAAGGAACAAGTGGTCATGTTTGAACGTTCTAGCCAGATTGACCATCAAGTAGCGGCTAGATTACAAAATGAAATTCGGAATTTGCAGGATCAGGTATATTTATTTAAAGGGGAATTAGAATTTTATCAGGGGATAATGTCGGCAACGACTGACTCTAAAGGCTTGAATATACAAGGATTACACATTGAATCGGCTGATCAGGAGCGCCTATATCGTTTTAAGCTTGTATTAACCAATGTGGCAAAAAGTGATAGAGTGATAGAAGTGACGTTGGATATGTCTGTAGAAGGCATGAATGAGTCAGGCTCTCTGGTTTTATCGTTAGATGAAGTGATAGCGGGTAGTGAGCTCAAGCGCGAAATGAAATTTAAGAATTTTAAACGAATTGAAGGAAGCTTGAATTTTCCTAAAGGATTCAAGCCGTTACGGGTGGTGGTTGATATACGTCAAAAAGGAGTACGTAATTCAACTGTCCAGAAAATATTTGAATGGCCTGCTAGTGCAGGTTGAAAGAGGTGAAAAATATGTTCGGAAATTCTAAAAATCGTAAGGCAACACGCATTGATACTCTGGTTGGGCAACATACAGAGATTCAAGGCGACATCAGGTTTAGTGGTGGCTTGCATATCGATGGTACGGTTAAAGGCAATGTCATTGCTGAAAATGATGGTCGTTCTATGGTTTCGCTTAGTGAGTGCGGTACCATTGAAGGCGAACTCAATGTGCCCTATGTTGTTCTTAATGGAGTAGTTATTGGAGATGTGCATAGTAGTGAACATGTGGAACTTGCGTCGAAAGCAAGAATCACAGGTAATGTGTACTATAATTTAATTGAAATGGCGATTGGTGCTGAAGTGAACGGTAAACTGGTTCATTCTTTAGAACCAGCAGATTCCCCATTAGCATTAGGTCATGGCGAACCGCTTGAAGTGGGCGAATAATATTTACGGTAATAGTTTATGAGTTCAATTGAAGAATCAGTAATTCCAAGTCCACTTATTTTCAGTGAAGCTGCGGCCAATAAGGTTAAGGAGTTAATTGAAGATGAAGATAACGATGCATTAATGTTGCGCGTCTTTATCAGTGGTGGTGGTTGTTCTGGTTTTCAGTATGGTTTTACCTTCGATGAAGAAATTGGCGATGGTGATACCGTTGTCGAAAATGAAGGTGTTAAGTTATTGGTTGACCCAATGAGTTTTCAATATCTGTCTGGTGCCGAGATTGATTACTCAGAAGGTATGGAAGGCGCACAGTTCGTTATCCGTAATCCTAATGCAACGACAACCTGTGGTTGTGGATCATCTTTTTCTGTTTAGGTTTTAATTCTTTTTTAATTTGTCGAATAAACCCCACCAAGTAACACTTCTTTATTTGCTCCAGTTACACTAGGTAGGTTTGCCGGTTTATTTTCAATTCGTTGTTTTGCCAACCAGGCAAAGGTGACGGCTTCAATGCAATCAGGTGTCAGTCCATAGTCCGTTGTTGTTGATACTTTAATTTGAGGTAATAAATTCTGTATCGTTTTCATTAATGCTGGGTTATAAGCGCCACCTCCGCAAAGTAAGACTTCATTATATTCATTCGCCATTTCTTTGATTGAATTACAAATTGTAGTTGCGGATAGTTTTAATAATGTTGCTTGTACATCTTCAGGGGAAATTTCTGAATTCTGTTTAGATAAATATACTTGCAGCCATTGCAGATTAAAATATTCTCTTCCGGTGCTTTTTGGAGCTGCTAGGGAGAAGTACTCATCGCTGAGCAATAGTTCTAATAATTCATTGTTTTCTTTTCCACTACTAGCCCAAAGACTATCTTTGTCATATTCCTCATTTTTATTTTTCTGAATCCAGTCATCAAGCAAGCCATTGCCTGGTCCGGTATCAAAACCAATCACGTTGCTGCCATCGTTAGCTAAGAGAGTTATATTTGCTATGCCGCCAATATTTAAAATAACAATATATTTTCCATTTTGTTGAAATTGATATTGGTGGAAAGCACTTGCTAATGGAGCACCTTGACCGCCATAAGCCATATCCATTCTTCTGAAATCAGCGACAGTAGTAATGCCTGTTTCAGCGCAAATAATATTTGGGTCGGCAATTTGTATTGATGTTTTATGTGTGGTGTTTGGTTTATGTAGAATAGTCTGCCCATGACTGCCAATTGCAGTAACTTGCTCTGGTGCAATGTTCGCTTCTTTTAATAAATCATTGACGGCTTTTGCAAACAGATGACCTAGCTTATGATCTAGATCGGCAATATGACCAAGGTCACTTTTTTCATTGATTAAGCGAACCTGATGTCTTAGCGCATTATCGATAGGATATTCACGGTAAAGTTTGGGGCTAGCTTTATTATCAAACTCAACCAGTGCGGCATCGATTGCATCCATGCTCGTACCTGACATAAGTCCTATGTAATACATAATGACCTCATGAGTTTTCTAAGAGGGTGAATAAATATTAGCCGTCTTCCATTAAGAAATCGGATAGTTTTATAGAAGTGTTTGTTTGTTGAATAGCAATAGCACTCTTACCGGTGAGACGATCTAGTTCAACAATCATTGGGTTTGTTTTTATTTTAAATTCAGCCAAAGCTTTTTTACTAATTGATTCGACCTTAGGTAATTTAACCGTCAGAGGGTTTCGATGTACGCCATTAACTCTAAATTCATAATGTAAATGAGGGCCTGTTGCTAGACCGCTTTTACCTACATAACCAATAATTTGGCCTTGTTTTACCCGAGAGCCTGATCGAACGCCTTTGGCATAACGATGTAGATGTGCATAAACAGTGCTGTATTTTCCGCCATGTTTTAATATGATCGTTCTTCCATAGCCACCTTTTCTGCTTGCATGAACAACCGTGCCATCACCGGTTGCCTTGATAGGTGTGCCGGTTGATGCGGCATAATCAACACCTCTATGTGCACGTATTTTATTGAGTATGGGATGTTTTCTTTTTAAATTAAATCGAGAACTGATGCGGGAAAATTCAACAGGTGTTCTAAGGAAAGCCTTGCGCATTGAATCACCATTATCAGCATAATAATCAACATGGCCACCTTCATGTGTATAGCGAACAGCTCTATAGGGGATATTTCGATTAACGAATTGAGCCGCAATGATAGGTCCATCGGAAACTTTAATGCCATCTTTATATTGTTCTTCATAGATGACGGTAAATGAATCACCTTGACGAATATCCAAAGCAAAGTCGATGTCCCAACCGTAGATGCCGACGAGTTGCATAATCAGATTGTCTGAAAGTCCCGCTCTCTTAGCCGATAAAAATAGAGAGTCATTAATAATACCGTTGGAATTTTTTACAATCTTTTCAAGTTCAATCTGGCTAAAATCAACTTTAAATTTATCATCAGCTTTTGAAACATTGAGTGTCCTGGTCAAATTCATTTCATATTTCAGACGGAGTAATTCATTATCTACGATATGAAAATTTAATTGTTGTCCGGGTTGAAGCCTCTTAAGAATGGATACTTCTTTACCAAGAGACATGAGTTTGTATAGTGAGGCAGGGCTTAAACTCAGTCTTGAAAATATGAGCGCTAAACTGTCACCCGATTTTACTGTAATTGATTGCCAAGGATCTATAGTAGGCTCTTTTTCTAATGCGTCCTTTTCAGAGACACTTTCATCTAACGCAAGACTAAATTCATCTTCTAATTCAGCGTCTATAAAAGATTCTTCATTTATATTTTGAAGCTCAATGGCTTCTGTAACAAAATTTGTGACTTGGTCATGACTAGTAATAGGTATTTTGATGGCATTTGGAGTAACGGATGTTAAAAGAGGTGCTGATTCTGGGCTGTCGGATGAGCCCGTACCGAGCATGAAATACGTCGATATTATTAGAACGAGAAAGCCAGATACTTTGAAAAAGTAGGAATGGTTTGATGCTTCTCCAATTCGTTCTACTTTATTCTTATAGTCTTTCTTAATATAGACTCTGTAAGTCACCGTTAACCCTAAGTAATTTTCCCTACAATAGCTTTTGAAGGCATTATCGTCAATATTCAATTGTCTATTAAATATGCTTAATAATTCAGTAAATTTACTAAGGCGAGACGTTTGTCGATTATGATAAGCTACGCGCGATTTATTACACACGGGGAAAGTATGACATCAGTCAATGAATCCATGGATCTGATAGCCAGAGGCGCAGATGAAATCCTGGTTGAAAAAGAATTAAGAAAGAAACTCGAGTCGGGTAAACCACTTAATATTAAGGCGGGTTTTGACCCTACGGCACCGGATTTACATCTTGGCCATACTGTTCTTATCAATAAACTGCGTCAGTTCCAGCTATTGGGTCATCAAGTCATATTTCTAATTGGTGATTTTACCGGAATGATTGGCGATCCCTCAGGCAAAAGTACAACACGTCCAGCATTAACAAGAGAACAAGTGCAGGAAAATTCGGAGAGTTACCAAAAGCAGGTTTTCAAAATACTGGATCCTGATAAAACCATTGTCGCATTCAATTCTACCTGGATGGATAAGATGAGTGCAGCGGATGTTGTTCGTTTGGCATCAAATTACACTGTTGCCAGAATGCTAGAACGTGATGATTTCAGTAAACGATATAAAAACAATCAGTCGATTGCGATTCATGAATTTCTTTATCCCTTAGTACAAGGATACGATTCTGTGGCATTGGATGCAGATGTTGAGCTGGGAGGCACAGACCAAAAGTTTAATTTACTAGTAGGACGCCAATTACAGCAAGCACATGGAAAAGCGCCCCAAGTAGTTTTAACGATGCCGATACTTGAAGGTTTGGACGGTGTTCAGAAGATGTCTAAATCACTAAATAATTATATAGGTATTGATGAGCCAGCAAATGAAATGTTTGGCAAGATTATGTCGGTGTCAGACGAACTTATGTGGCGTTATTTTGAATTATTAAGTTTTAGACCATTAGCCGAAATTAATGCTTTTAAACAAGAAATTGAACAAGGTGCAAACCCAAGAGATATAAAGTTTAAATTGGCAGAAGAAATCATTACACGATTTCATGATGCAAAAGCAGCTGAAGCGGCACAAGCAGACTTCATTAATCGATTTAGTAAAAATGCCATACCTGACGATATGCCTGAAGTAGAGATAAAAGTTGAGGCTGAAGGATTGCCCTTAGCTAACGTTATAAAAGAGGCTGGATTAGTAAGTAGTACTTCAGATGCACATCGTATGGTGAAACAAGGTGCTGTAAAAATTGATGGAGAAAGAGTCGAGGATAGTAAACAAAAGCTCAAGGCTGGTTTTTCAGCAGTAATGCAAGTAGGTAAACGGAAATTTGCTAGAATAAGCCTTATAAGCTAGTAGATTGTACGGGCGATTTTTGTACGGCGAAAAGGGTATCTCAATGTCAAAACGTAATGCAGAACTGAGAAGGCGACAACATAGTCTTGAAGAAGAACCTGATTTAGTTGTTGATCGTCATCCTGGAAGCAATCTTTCTGTTCTACCAATAATAGTGATAGTTGCTATAGCTCTTTTCTTTGCTTTTAAGAACAATGACGTCATTCAGACAGTAGTCGATACAAATTCACTAGAAGAGGTGATTTCTTACGCGCAAAAGCCCAGCGAAGTTTTTAAAGTAAGTAATCTCCATCAACTTGTATCGACTGGTTCGATTGCTGATATTAAACAACAGCTCCTTGAATTGGATAGAGAAACTATAAATGAAGTTGCTGCTGGAATGACGCCCATCATGCTAGCAGCTTCACAAGACAATGTTGATATTATTGATTTACTTTTTACCCAAGGTGCGGATCCAAATAAACGAGGATCGATGCAAAGGACGGCTTTACAATATGCAACTGAAAAGAACCATATTGAAGCAGCGAAGCGACTACTATCCTATGGGGCTGAAATAGATGCTTATGATGATGGTCGACTTACGCCGCTAATAATGGCTGCAAGTCGTGGTTATTCTGAATTAGCTTTGTTGTATATAGAAAAAGGAGCCGATGTAAATATCCAACATGTTCAGGGTTGGACGGCGTTAATTGATGCAACTGCCCATGGTGATATCAAACTAGTGAAGGCTTTGATTGAAGCAAATGCCGATAAAGATCTAACTGCTGCGAACGGTATGAAAGCGATTGACTATGCCAGAGAATACGGATTCAAAAATATTGTAAAATTACTTAGTAAATAAAGACGAACAATAACTCTCTATTTCTAGCTAAAATTGCAGTTTTCCCCTGAATATAATCGAATCGAATCAATGGCTTATATTGTTTTAAAAAAAGTGTAATAAAGTTGTTGACCGAAGGCTTCCGATCTATATAATGCCGTCTCCCGATTGGGGCTAACCAATCCTGTTCTTTAACAATTTCTGATCAAGTAATTTGTGTGGGCGCTTACGTAGACGGCTTAAAATCACCAAAAACATCGGTGAAAGCTTAGTTGAAGTAGTGTTTACATTGCATTAATTATTATAGTAATCATCGAGCCAAGATTTGCTGCCATAAGCAGCTAACATGATTAAACTGAAGAGTTTGATCCTGGCTCAGATTGAACGCTAGCGGCATGCTTAACACATGCAAGTCGAACGGTAACAGCAGAGCTTGCTCTGGCTGACGAGTGGCGGACGGGTGAGTAATGCTTAGGAATCTGCCCAGTAGCGGGGGACAACATGTGGAAACGCATGCTAATACCGCATACGCCCTACGGGGGAAAGCAGGGGATCTTCGGACCTTGCACTATTGGATGAGCCTAAGTCAGATTAGCTTGTTGGTGGGGTAAAAGCCTACCAAGGCGACGATCTGTAGCTGGTCTGAGAGGACGATCAGCCACACTGGAACTGAGACACGGTCCAGACTCCTACGGGAGGCAGCAGTGGGGAATATTGCACAATGGGGGAAACCCTGATGCAGCAATGCCGCGTGTGTGAAGAAGGCCCGAGGGTTGTAAAGCACTTTCAGTAAGGAGGAAAAGTATGTAGTTAATAACTGCGTACCCTGACGTTACTTACAGAAGAAGCACCGGCTAACTCCGTGCCAGCAGCCGCGGTAATACGGAGGGTGCGAGCGTTAATCGGAATTACTGGGCGTAAAGCGTGCGTAGGCGGCACGGTCAGTCGGATGTGAAAGCCCAGGGCTCAACCTTGGAATTGCATTCGATACTGCCGAGCTAGAGTATGTTAGAGGAAAGTGGAATTCCCGGTGTAGCGGTGAAATGCGTAGATATCGGGAGGAACATCAGTGGCGAAGGCGACTTTCTGGATCAATACTGACGCTGAGGTACGAAAGCGTGGGGAGCAAACAGGATTAGATACCCTGGTAGTCCACGCCCTAAACGATGTCAACTAGCCGTTGGAGGAATTTAATCCTTTAGTGGCGCAGCTAACGCGTTAAGTTGACCGCCTGGGGAGTACGGCCGCAAGGTTAAAACTCAAAGGAATTGACGGGGGCCCGCACAAGCGGTGGAGCATGTGGTTTAATTCGATGCAANNNNTCGTCAGCTCGTGTCGTGAGATGTTGGGTTAAGTCCCGTAACGAGCGCAACCCTTGTCCTTAGTTGCCAGCACGTAATGGTGGGAACTCTAAGGAGACTGCCGGTGATAAACCGGAGGAAGGTGGGGATGACGTCAAGTCATCATGGCCCTTACGGCCTGGGCTACACACGTGCTACAATGGTCGGTACAGAGGGTTGCCAAACCGCGAGGTGGAGCTAATCCCAGAAAGCCGATCGTAGTCCGGATTGGAGTCTGCAACTCGACTCCATGAAGTCGGAATCGCTAGTAATCGCGAATCAGAATGTCGCGGTGAATACGTTCCCGGGCCTTGTACACACCGCCCGTCACACCATGGGA
>LWDU01039110.1_pt1 | contig 44995 bp, 35 predicted proteins | sample 727161 | NCBI WGS metagenome assembly LWDU01 (sample SAMN04566230, study PRJNA314399) | hydrothermal vent metagenome | isolation source: deep sea hydrothermal plume seawater | place: Mexico: Gulf of California, Guaymas Basin | collected 2004-07-11
CGCTGGATTCGATTCGCCATCGCCTGCCTGCCTGGCCCCTGGAGAAACTCGCCGAGGAGGGGCCGCGCTTTTTTACGCCCACCTCGTTTGCCGTGCGCCGGCTGCTGGCGCCGCCCGAGAGCGCCGGGGGCTGGCGCTACCGGTTGGCGCTTCCTTTTGGAGAGACGCCGGCCCTGCGCGGGGCGCTGGTGGTGGGGGTCGTGGCCGCCTATGCGGGGGCTTTGCTGATGGGCGCGGTGGGCTGGGTGTTGGCCCGGCGGCGAGATCTGTCGGCGCTCTTTGGGCTCTTCCTGGTGGCCCAAGTCCTGCCGTCGGTCGTGACATTTTCCATGTCGCGTTTTCGTTTGCCCGTCATGCTGTTTTTCATTCTCGGGGCCGGGGTTTGGGCCGCCGAGGGCCGGACCGATTGGGCCTCTGCATCCCGGGGCCGCCGGGTCCTGGCCCTGGCCGCAGGGGCGGGGCTGCTCGTCTGCCTGGGGCTGGATTATGAGTCGGTGCTGGGCTCGAGTGGGCATTGAGGCCGCGATGAAGACGAAGCGCAAACAGGCCCATCAGGATCGTCGCCCACGGGCGCCCCGTACTCCCGCCCCGTGCGCTCGCGTGGGGGATGGCATGGGTGATGGCGCGGATGAGCGCGTGGGTGACCGCACGCTTCGCGTCGCCGTCGATTTGGCCCTCGTTTTCAGCCTTATTTTCACCCTGGCCATCGCCGCCGGCGGTTGCGGGTCCGAAGCCGAGCGGCCCTTCGGCGTCGCGCTTCACTTGCACGGTTCCATGAGCGANNNNGAATCCGAACGGGTGCCGGCCCCGTATCGCGAATGGCAATGGGATGGCCGGGCCCCGCTCCCGGATTGGAGTCCGCCTGGGGACCCCAGCGCGCCGCCGCCGCCGAGCAGCCTTGAGACGGTGGAAAAGAGTTGGCGGCTCGTTGCCTCCCCGGCGCTCTTGCCCGGGGAGCGGGTGATCGAGGTCAGCGAGGACGAAGCCCGCAACGGCACGCGGAGTCTGCACCTCGTCGCCCAGGGCGCTCGGCCCGGGCTTCAGCAGATCGCCCTGGGCTTCGATGCCACACGGCGCCGGCACATCGCGAGCCTGGCGTCCGGGGTTCGGCTTCGGCTTTCGGTTCTGCCCGGGGCCCTGGTCGGCGCGGCGCGCATCGTGGTGCGGGTGGGGCTTTCCCAGGCGACGCCCCTGGGCGGGGTCCGCCTGGACTACGTGCTCTCGGAGCCCTCGGCAGCGGGCCGCTCGGGGAGCCGCGTCGACGGGTCCAAGGAGATCGTGCGCGACGAGGCCACGGGCCGGCAGGTGGAGATTGTCACCCTGCCGGTGCTCGCCGAGCCCGGAGCCTGGAACGATTGGGTGCTCGAGATCAGCGAGGATGCCGAGGCCGCGGGGGTGGGCGGGGGCGACAACGCCCTGGTGTCTTTGACGCTGATCGTTGAAGTGCGCGGCTCCGCCCGGGCCGAAGCCTATTTCGATTCCCTGGTCATCGAACGCGATCGCGTGGGGGATGCGCTCTTCGCCGAGGCCCGGCGCATGGCCCGAGCGCTGGGGGACGACGAACTCGTCCACCACGTCGGTCAGGAAATATCCTACGCGGCGCACCTCAACGCGTACGGGGCGGCCGTTCCCCTGTCCGACGTCGCCGGGCACCCTCACGGTTATACGCCCGGGGAGGCGGTGGCTTTCGTTCACGACCACGGGGGCCTGGTTTCCCTGAACCATTTTTTCGGGGTCATGTTCGATGAGCGGATCGCCGAGTCGCCCCGGGCCGAGCCCTATTTCAAGGCCGCCCTGGCGCGGCTCGTTGCCAATCGTGCCTATGGGGTAGATCTGCTCGAGGTGGGCTACCGCGCCCGGGGATTCGGCCTGCCGGGCTACCTCGCCCTGTGGGATGGCCTGGCGCGCGCCGGAATTCGCCTGGTGGGTGTGGGGGTGAGTGATTCCCACGACGCCGACGTGGGCTGGGCCGAGGGGCCGAATAATTTCATCAGCTGGATCTACGCGGGCTCCTCGGCCCAGGCCGATCTGCTGGCGGGCCTCAAGGCGGGCCGGGTGTATTTTGGCGATCCGACCCGCTTTGGCGGTCGCCTGGACATTCGAGCCGAGGGGGGAGGGCGCATGGGGGATGTCCTGGTGCGCGAGCCCGGGCCCCTGGCGTTGACCTTTCACGCCGAGGGCCTGAAGCCTGGCCAGTCGGTTCGCTTGATTCGAGACGGGGAGCCCCTGGGCCGATTCGAGGTCGACGGTTCGTCTTGGTCTCACCGGGCTCGGCTTGAAGTGGCGGCCCCGACCTTCGTGCGCTTTGAAATCCTAGAGGGCGAAGAGGTGGTGGCCGTCAGCAATCCCCTCTATGTCGATCTCGCATCCCGGGCACTGTCCGGGGCATTGCCCGGGGCAGGGGGGGCATCGGGGGCGGGGGGGAATTGAGGGCAGGTCCGGCGGCGTCCCCGGTTGCACCCCGATCCGGCGCGCCGGTCTTGACCTACATGAAGAACGGTCCCCTACAAGAAGAACGGTCCCCTAAAGAAGAACGGTCCCCTACATGAAGGACGGTCCCCTAAAGAAGACCGGTAAAGAAGACCGGCTGCCGATAAGCAGGCGGACTAAAAAGAAGGCCTAGAAGAATCGATCCGCAAAGGCCCGGAGACCGTCGATGGCTTCGGGGGAACGGCGCCAGGGGCGAACGATCAGGCGGTCAACCCCGGCCTCTTCACAGCGCGCCACCGCGTCTCGGTCCTTCGGCGGGGCGCCGAGGGTGATCTCGAAGCGTTTGCCCTCGCGTCCGAACTCCCGGCGCAGAGCCCCGAGTCGGGCGATGGAAGGGCGTACCTCCTCAAGGGGTTGCTCCATGCCAATCCAGCCGTCGCCGGCCCGAGCGGCACGCACCAGCGCGGCATCCGAAACTCCGCCCACGTGAATCGGCGGATAGGGTTTTTGGATCGGCTTGGGTTCGAAGTGAACCGCGTCGAAGCCAAAGAACTCGCCGTCGTGGGCGACCCGGGGTTCGGTCCAGAGCCTGCGGCAGACCTCCAGGGCTTCGTCCAGGCGGCGACCCCGGGTGCGCGGGTCGAGTCCGGCGGCCCGCCATTCCTGGCGTAGCCAGCCCGCACCGATACCGATTTCGGCACGCCCCTCGGAGACGAGGTCCAAAGTTTGCACGGCCCGGGCAGCGGCGAAGGGGTGTCGCAGCCCCAGGAGGTAGACATTGGTTCCCAGGCGGATACGCGAGGTGCGGGCGGCCAGAAACGCGAGCATCGCGAAGGCGTCGAAGACCGGTGTGGTGGGCGGGATCGGCGGCCGGTCCTCGCCCGGATGCGGCGAACCCGTCATGTCCTCGGTGAGGACCAAGTGCTCGGGAAGCCAGCAGGATTCGAAGCCGAGGGTTTCGGCTTCGAGGACGGCTTCCCCGAAGAAAGCCGGGTTCAGCGCGCCCAAGGCGATTCCGAACTTCATGGACCGGAGACTAGCCCAGGGCCCGCACCCGCCGGCGCGCGGTCGAGGACGGAGAGTTCGACCCGGCGATTTTTCTGCCGTCCGGCGGCGGTTTCGTGGCTGGCAATGGGCCGGGTGGGGCCGAAGCTGCGAATCCGAAGTCGATCCGGGTCGATGCCCGCGTCGCTCAGGAACATGCGGATGGCCTCGGCGCGCCGCCGGGCCAGGTCGAAGTTGAACTCGGCGGTGCCGGTGTTGTCGGTGTGGCCGTCCAGGCGCACGCGAAGACCGGGGTTGGCAGTGAGGACCGCCAGAACCCGGCCCAGGCCCGCGAGTTGATCGTTTCGAAGGCGCGCGCTGCCGCTCTCGAAAACGTAGTCGTCGATGACCCAACAGCCGCGCTCGTCCACCTCGGCGCCCAGGGGCGTTCGGGCGCAGCGATCTCTTCGGTCGTCCACTCCATCGCGGTCGAGATCGACGAGTGTTCGCGCCCGGGCGGGTTCGGGTGGCGGCGCGGGTCCGTTGAAGACGATTTGCTGAAAAGAAAAAAGCGCATCCCTGTCTCCCAGTTCGTCGAGTTGTCGGGACGAGCCGCACGGGGTGAGCCTGGCCAGGGCGTCCATCAGGGCGGGGCCCCGGGGATCGTCGCCGAGTTGGATGGTGTGGAAGCAGAGCCGTTCGCCGTGTTCGGCGGCGAGCAACCGCGCCGGGGCGAGCGCGGGTTCGGGGCCCCGATAGCGCCCGAAGCGTGTGGGGAGTCCGTCGGAAAAGATCACCAGTCGCACGCGGCCCGAGCCCCCGGCCAGGGTTTCCACCGATTCGGTCAGGATCTGGGCCAGGGGAGTTTCTTCACCGGTCCACTTTAGGGCCCGCACGGTCCGGGCCAACTCGCCTCGATGGAAGGGGGCGGGGGCGGTTTGGGCGTTCGCGCTTCCCCCGAGCACCCGGAGCGCGACTCGGTAACGACCCGGGGGCATGCCCGAAACGAATGCCTCAAGAATCGATTTTTCCTGGGGAAAGAGGCGATTGCGGTCGATGGAGCCCGAGGCATCGAAGACCAGGACGAGATCGTCCACCACGACCACCTCTTCGGGCCCGGGCCGAGCCACCCGGGCGAAGTAGGCGGGGGCGATTGGGGCAGGGCCCGCGCAGGCGAGGGGACCGGCGAGAGCCAGGATCAGCCCGGCGGCGCCCAGTGCGCGACCCGGGCGCATCGGCCTCCGAGCGCTTTCGTCCTCGCTGCTTTGCTGTACGCTGCCCCGCATGACATTCTGTTCCTTGGCGACGGTTGCGAGTGCCCCCCTTTCCCTGCGCGGAGTGCTGGCTCTGGTTTTCATCATAGCCGTTGGCCTGGCACCCGGCGGCTGTCTTGCCGAATCCGGAGAGACCGCCGACACCTCGGCGACCCGGATTCGCGCTTCGGGCGAAGCGGAAGTGGTGGTCCCTCCCGATCGGGCCTGGGTGGATGTCGCCCTGGTGACCCGAAACGTCGCGGCCTCGGCCGCGGTGGCGGCCAACGCCGAGGAGAGTCAGCGCGTGCTCGCTGCTCTGCGCGAGGCCCTGGGCCCCGACGCCCAGATCGCCAGCGCCGGGTATTCCCTGGCGCCCAACTACCGGTATATCCAGGGGCAGGGCCAGCAACTCGACGGCTTCATGGTGCGCAACCGATTGCGCGTGACCTTGCAGGATGTCTCCGCAGCCGGGCGGGTGATCGACGCTGCTTCCCGGGCCGGGGCCAGTGAGATCCAGCAGGTCAGCTACGGACTGGCCGATGCGGGGATGGCCCAGCGCCAGGCCTTGGCCGAGGCCACGCGCAGTGGCGTGGAGCGCGCGGGGGTGATGGCCAAGGCTTTGGACATGGAGGTCACTCGCGTTCTTTCGGTGGACGATTCCGGGGCCGCCCCGGCGCCGGTTGTGCGCGAGGTACAGATGCTGGCCAAGTCAGTGGGTCTGTCCGCAGCTGTCCCCACGGATCTGAGCCCCGGCGGCATTCACGTTCGCGCGTCGGTGACCGTCTCCGTCGAAGTCGGTCCCTAGCGGGGAGGCAATGAGTGGATCTGAGCCCTCCCCCCGGTGATCTGACGCTCCTTCCCGAATGGCTTGCCCTGGCGGGGCACCGGTCCGCCAACCCGGAGCCAAGCCTTGCGCGACTCTTTGCCGAGGATTCCCAACGCGCCCAGCGTTTGTGCGTCGAGCACGAGGAATTGCTTCTCGATTATTCGAAGAACCTCGTGACCGATGAGACCCTGGCACTGCTCACCGGACTCGCTCGGGCGAGGGACTTGCCCGGGCAGATCGAGAAACTCTTCGCCGGGGCTCGGGTCAATTCCAGCGAAAACCGCGCCGCATTCCACGTAGCCCTGCGCGCACCTCGGGGCAGTGTGAGCGAGATCGAAGGAAACGATGTGGGGCCCCAGGTGCAGGCGGTCCTGGCCCGCATGGCCGATTTTTCCGAGCGAGTGCGCTCGGGGGAATGGAAGGGGCAGACCGGCAAGCGGATCCGCCACGTCGTGAACATTGGCATCGGGGGCTCGGACCTCGGACCCCGTATGGCGCTTCGGGCGCTGCGTCCCTATGCGAGCGCCGATCTGCGCGTGGACTTTCTTGCCAACCTCGACGGCGCCGATTTTGCGGCCCGAGTGGAGCACCTCGATCCCGCCGAGACCCTGTTCGTGGTTTGCTCCAAGACTTTCAACACCGAGGAAACCCTGGCCAACGCTCGGGTCGCCCGTGACTGGCTCGTGGCGGCGCTCGGGGCGGAGACCGCGGTGGCGCGGCACTTTGCCGCGGCGACCGCCAACGTCGAGGCGGCCGCACACTTCGGCATCGACCCGGCGTTGTGCTTCGAGTTCTGGGACTGGGTGGGGGGCCGTTATTCCCTGGCCTCATCGGTGGGGCTCTCCCTCATGCTGGCGGTGGGGCCGGAAGCCTTTCGGGCCATGCTGGCGGGCATGCACGCCATGGACAGCCATTTTCGTCGCGCCCCTCTGGAGGCGAACATGCCGGTCCTGCTCGGGTTGCTGGGCGTCTGGTACACCGGCTTTCTCCCGGCGGAGACCCATTGCATCGCGCCCTACAGCCAAGACTTGGCCGAGTTCCCCGCCTATCTCCAGCAATTGGAAATGGAAAGCAACGGCAAGGGGGTGGGGGCCGGGGGCGGTGAGCTAGAGCACCACACCGCGCCCATTGTCTGGGGGCAATCGGGAACCCGTGGTCAGCACGCCTTTTTCCAGTTGCTCCATCAGGGCACCCGGCGGGTGCCCGTGGATTTCATTGGGTTCGCCCGCAGTCACAATCCGGTGGCCGACCATCATGATCGCCTGATGGCCCACTGCTTTGCTCAGAGCGAAGCCCTGGCCTTCGGCCACGCCGATGAGCCCCACCGGGCGTGCCCGGGCAATCGGCCGAGCAATACCCTACTGGCGCCGCTCCTGACGCCCGGCGTATTGGGTCAGTTGGTGGCGCTCTACGAGCACAAGGTCTTTGTGCAGGCCACGCTCTGGGGGGTGAATCCCTTCGACCAGTGGGGCGTGGAACTCGGCAAAAAGAATGCGCGCCAAATCTTTTCAGAGATCGAGGCCGGCTCCGCTGTCAGCCCCAACCACGACGGCTCCACCCGAGCGTTGATCCAGCGTTATCTCGCCGAGCGTAGGGGTGGGGACTAGGTCCTTTGTGCCTCCCCGGTTGGCCCGGGAGCGGGGCGGGCTAGTCGCTCAGCAGGAGCCGCTCCAGTTCTCGGCAGACCGGGCCGGGTTCGCCGCTGCCAATGGCTTGCCCTTCGAGCTGGGTGATGGCTCTGGCGCCGCGCACGGCGTTGAGGGCAATCAGTTCCCGGGCTCGGGCGACGTGCTCGCGCGAAATGCGGAGCGTGGGTTCGATGGGGATGGGGCTGCGCTCCCGGGCCATCGCCAGGGCGATGCTCGCAACGCCGCCCAGTTGGGGCGCCGGAGTGCGTCGTGCACCGTCGGCGTCGACCACCACGAGGCTGGAGCGAACCCCCTCAACCAGGTTTCCGCGGGCATCAAAGAGCAGGATCTCATCGTGGCCGGTTTGGGTTCTTAGGTCCCGGGCGCGCTCGATCTCCGGGTGATTGGTGAGCTTGGCCCCGGGGTGCTCCCCTGGGCCCGGGTGTGGGAAAGGGGCGATCCCCGCCCGCCCACCGGGCGGTTCGGGATCAAGGGCGCGGGGTTCGCCCACGAGAACAAGCCCACCCGACGTATCCGAGCAGATCTTGATCCGAACGATCCCCGAACCTTGGCCGAATTCGGCTTGGCCGAGAATCTCAAAGGCCTCGGTGACCTGCTCGGGCTTCGGCGCGGGCAGGCCCAGGGCTTGGGCGTCGGCGAGAAGCCGCTGGCAGTGGGCGCGATGAAAACGCGCACGGCCGTTTTTCACCCGGGCGGTGGTGTAGCAACCCGGCGCCGCCAGAAGTTCGTCCGACTTTGGGACTTCCGCCCGTGTCCGCAGGGCGCCGGAAACCCAGATGTGCCCGGCCCCTGGGATGCTAGCGATCCGCGACTGGGATCCAGGCATTTTGGGTCGGCCCCGTGTAGATCTGGCGCGGCCGGCCGATCCTGAACTCGGGATCGCTGTGCAATTCCATCCATTGAGCGATCCATCCCGGCAACCGGCCCAGGGCGAAGAGGGCGGTGAACATGTTGGAGGGTGTGCCGATGGCGTTGTAGATGACGCCCGAGTAGAAATCGACGTTGGGGTAGAGGCGCCGTTCCACGAAGTAATCGTCTTTGAGCGCAATCTCCTCGAGTTCCACCGCGATTTCGAGGAGCCGGCTATGCACGCCGAGTTTGTTGAGCACGTCGAAGCAGGCCTTCTTGATGATGCGCGCTCGGGGGTCGAAGTTCTTGTAGACCCGGTGACCGAAGCCCATCAGCCGTGAGGTGTCATCATTGCTCTTGGCCCGCTCCACGAATTGCCGGCCCGTCATGCCCTCGTCCCGAATGGCTGCGAGCATCTCAATCACTTCCTGGTTGGCTCCGCCGTGCAGCGGACCCCACAGCGAATTGATTCCTGCGGAGATAGTCCCGAAGAGATTGACCATGGACGAGCCCACCAGGCGGGTGGTCGATGTCGAGCAATTCTGCTCGTGGTCGGCGTGGAGGATGAAGAGCAGGTCGAGGGCCTTGCGGACCACTTCGTCGACTTCGAAATCCTCGCAGGGATTGCCGAACATCATCCACATGAAATTGCCCACGTAGTCGAAGTTGTTGTTGGGGTACATGAAGGGTTGGCCCACCGAGTGCTTGTACGCATAGGCGGCGAGGGTGGGAAATTTCGCGATGAGGCGATGCACCGAAACCTCGACCTCGTGATCGTCCCGGGGGTCAAGAGAATCGGGATAGAACGTCGCCAGGGCGCCCACCGCTGCCGAGCAGGCCGCCATGGGGTGCGCATCCTTGGGCAGCGAGGCGTAGAATTTCCTGAAATCCTCGTGAAGCATGGTGTGGTGGGTGATGGAACCGGTGAAGTAGTCGAGTTGACCGGCATCGGGCAGTTTGCCGTACATCAAAAGGTAGGAGACTTCGAGAAAATTCGATTTCTCCGCGAGTTCTTCGATGGGAATGCCGCGGTAGCGCAGAATTCCTTTTTCGCCGTCGATGAACGTGATGGCGCTCTGACAGGAGCCCGTATTCGCGTAGCCCGGGTCGAGGGTGATGCAGCCGGTTTCTGCCCGCAGGCGGCTGATATCAATGGCACGCTCGCCCTCGCTCCCGGTGATTACGGGAAGTTGGACGGTCTGGTCACCGATCCGAAGTTCTGCTGTATCGGTCATGAAGCGGTTCCTCCCGGGATTCTTATGAGCTGATGTGGGCTATTTCGTTCGCGCTGAACCCCGTCGAATCTCTGGGACTCTCGACGTTTCCGAAGCACCGGATTATGACAGGATTCTCTCACCGGACTCTCACTGAACTCTCACCGGAGTCTTGCTGGACTGAGCAGGTCCCTCGCCTCGCGGACGTGCTCTTGGGCAATCCAGTATCGGTCCTTCGGACCTTCGGAGATCGGACCGTTCGACTGGAGGACTGCGCCCAGTGGCGGTTCCCGAGTTGAGCGCCGGCTACTTCGAAAACTCGCGAGACCAGCGTTTTCCTCAGGAAGTTCTGGAGAGGAGAAGACCCTGCAGACATTAGCTGAGAATAGGCTCTTTCGATAGTGGAGAGGGGCGGGTGAGAGGGACGCCCGAGGGGTCGGTTCTTGGGGAATGGGCCCCGACTCAGCCGCCCTTGCGCTTCACCCGAAGGCCGAGTTTTTCAAGGGCTTCCACTACGGTGTCGCGTTGATCGCCCTGGATTTCAACCGTGTCACCCTTGAGCGCGCCGCCGGTTCCGCAGTGGCGCTTCAAGTCCCGGGCCAGTTCCAGCAAGGCGTCCGGGGGCAGTTGGATGCCCTCGACCAGGGTCACGGTCTTTCCGCCACGACCCCGGCTGCTGCGGCTGACTCGAGCGATGCCATCGCCTTGAGAATTGGCAATGGCCGAGGCCGCATCTCGGCCCGCGGCTCCGCGGGGATTGGCGCGGCACGCGCAGCGTGCTGAGGGCAGGCCGCAATGGGCGCACATGCGTCCGTGTTCCGAAGAGTAGACCGTTTTAGACGGCTCACGTTTCGCCATGGCTGCAGGGTAGCTCCGGCGAATCCCTCTGCCGCGTTCTAGGGGCCGGGTTTTGTCAATCGCTGGTGATCGACCATGATGCAGCGATCTTGGATCACCTGGATTCCGGCGGTCCAAAGGCGCTTGGCCGAGGGTCCGTGCTCGATGCCCAGCTGCATCCAGACGGCTCGGGGCCGTGGCTGGATCGCAAGGATCTCGTCCACGTGTCCTGGGATCTGGTTCGAGGCCCGGAAGAGGTTCACAATATCGATGGGCGGGGACGATTCCGGGAGATCGGAGAGGCTCGAATAGACGCATTCGCCCAGGACTTCGGTGAGCTTGGGGTTGATGGGAACGATGCAGTACCCGTGGTCCTGCATGTAAAGGGGAACCCGGTACGCGTCGTCGCGTTCTCCTTGCTTAATGCCCACCACCGCAATGGTTCGGGTCTGGTTCAGGAGCTGACGCAGACCTTCGTCTTCGTGGCTGGCTTCCATGATCCTCTCCCTCCGGCTCTATGCACGCATTCGGGGCGCTTGCCGGTACTTTCTGGAGGGACTTCCCTGCCCACCGACGCCCTTGCCGCCCGCCTAGGGGGCCGGGCTTCAGACTCTTGAAGTGCGACGAGCGTACCGTTCCGCCTCGACACCCGCCCGCACAGCCGATACGGTACCCAGCTATGTCCTGCTTTCACGATTCGATGCGCCGTGCGCTGCCCGGAATCCGTTTTCTCGTATGGGCTGTGCTGCTTTGGCCGAGCCTCCAGATGCTGGGTGCCGGAATGGCTCTTGCAGTGGACGATCCCGCCGCCGATTTGCAAGAAACGGTTCTTCCCAACGGTCTGACGATCTTGACCCTGGAAGATCACAGCACCCCGGTGGTTTCTTTCCAGATGTGGGTTCGCGTGGGCTCCAAGGATGAAACCTTCTACACGGGAATCGCCCATCTCTTTGAGCACATGATGTTCAAGGGCTCCAAGCAAATCGAGCCCGAGGAACACGCGCGGCTGGTGGGTGCGCGGGGAGGGCGGATCAATGCGTATACCACCCGGGATGTCACGGTTTACCACGAGGACGTGACCGCAGAGTCCCTGCCCCTGGTGCTGGCTCTGGAAGCCGAGCGCGTCAAGAACCTTGATATCAGCGAGGAGACCTTGGAGAGCGAGCGCGAGGTGGTGCTCGAGGAGCGCCGCATGCGCACCGAGGATCGGCCCGGGGGATTGGCTTTCGAGGCCCTGGCCGCTCTGTCCTGGCAGGCGCATCCCTACCACTCGCCGGTGATCGGTTGGCGCGCGGACATCGAGGCGGTGACCGTGGAGGCGTGTCGTGCCTTCTTCGAGACCTATTACTCGGCGAACAACATCGTACTCGTCATCGTGGGTGACCTGGATACGGCCGAGACCCTGGCACTTGTCGAAAAGGAGTTCGGCGCTGTGCGCCGGGCCGAGACGATTCCCCGAAACCCCGGCAAGGTGGTGGCCCAGCGCGGTGAGCGGCGTTCGACGATCCACTACCCGGCGCGAATTCCACTCCTTTACGGCGCTTGGCACGCCCCGAAAGCCGACGACCCCGATGGCGACGCTCTCGATGTGGCGAGCCAGATCCTTTCCGCCGGGCGTTCGAGTCGTCTCTACCGGCGGCTTGTCTACGAAGAGGAGCAGGCGCTCTATGCGGAGGGCGGCTATTGGGCGCTCCAGGAAGCGGGACTCTTTTTTGCAGTGGCGGGAGTTCGGCCCGGTGCGGAGATCGGCCAAGTGGAGACTCTGTTCTTTGCCGAAATCGAGCGTATGGCCCGGGAAGAGGTGAGCGAATCAGAACTCGCCAAGGCCAAGCGCCAGCTGGAGGTGGGCTTGGTCCAGGGCCTGGCCACGGCCCATTCCCTGGCCGGGCGAATCGGCAACGAATACGTTTTTCTGGGCCGGGTGCGGAGCCTGGACGAGCGCCTGGCATCGATCCAGGCGGTGACAGCGGCGGATGTGAAGCGTGTGATTGGTCGTTATCTCATTCAGGACAACCGCAGCGTGGTGCAGGTGATCTCGCCGCCTGAGACCGAGACCGTTCAGGCGGAGGGGAGCCCATGATGGGATGGCACCAAGATATTCGAGATACACGCAGTGGGCGCACCCGGGCTGGACTTGGGGTTCGGGTTCTTCCGTTTCTACTTTGGGGCCCGATTCTCGCGGGCGTTGTCGGTTGTGCCGCCTGGCTGCCCGGCAAACCCGCTTGGGAACAGCCGCCGCCGCCCCTCAAGCAGGGCCCGGTGGTTTCCTCCGACTCCCTCACCCGTGCCCGGCTGGACAATGGCCTGGTGGTGATGTTGCTCGAGGACCATCGTTTGCCGACGGTGAGCCTTGGGCTCACCGTGCGCAGCGGCGCGGGTTCGGTGGATCCGGGCCGCGCCGGTTTGGTCGAGTTGACCGCCGAGGTGATGAATCGCGGAGCCGGCGATCGCGATGCTCTGGCCCTGGCCGAGGCTGTGGACGCCCTGGGCGCGTCTTTGACGGTTTCGGCGGGTTGGGACTCTATGTCGGTGAAGGTGTCGGGCCTGTCCCGGGACCTGGATTTCCTGCTGGGCATCCTGGGTGACGTGGTCCTGGCGCCTCGCTTCGATCTCGTCGAGGTGGAGAAGGCCCGTAAAGAACAGTTGGCTGGCCTGGAGGCCGCCAACGACAACCCGGGTGAACTCGCCCGGCGTGAGGCCATGGCGATCCTCTACCCGGATCACCGTTATGGGCGGCCGGTTTCGGGGCTTCCCGAGACCGTGGACGGGCTCGATCAAGGGGCGGTTCGAGATCTCCATCGAGAATTTTTCATTCCCGCCAACGCCATTGTCTCGGCATCCGGGGACCTAGACCCGGAGGCCTTCTCGGCGGCTTTGGCCGCCCTGTTCGGGGATTGGACGAGCGGGGAGGCCGGGGACTTGGCGCCCGCCGGGACTCCGGCACCGCCCGCCATCACCCCCGGAAAGCGTCGGATCGTGATCGTGGACAAACCCGATCTCAATCAGGCCCGGATCATCATTGCCCACGAGGGAATCGCGCGCACCGACCCAAGACGCGTGGCGGCCTCTCTCCTCAATGCGACTCTGGGGGGGAGCGGTTTTTCTTCGCGTCTGATGCGGAAGCTGCGTTCGGAGGAAGGTCTGACCTATGGCGTTCGGTCGGGGTTTGGCATGCGGAGTCGGCCGGGACCCTTCTCGGTTTCGACTTTTACCCGGGTTCCTGAAACCCGGCGGGCAGTGGACATGCTGCTTGATGAATTGACGGGCATTCGCAGCCATCGGACCCAGAGCGACGAGGAACTCGCCAAGGCCAAGAGTTACACCGTGGGCCAATTCGGGCTCGGTCTGGAGACCTCCGCGGCGGTGTTGGGCAGTTTGGTGAGCCTCGACGTGTACGGCTTGCCGGCGGATTCCCTGGACACCTACCGATCGCGGATCAGCGCCGTGACCCCGGCCCAGACCCATCGCGTCGCCGACGAACTGCTGCATCCCGACCGAGCGGCCATCGTCTTGCTGGGACCGGCGGAGATTCTGGCGCCCCAATTCGAGGACTTGGGTCCAGTGGAAATCGTCACCCCCTGAACGGGCGACGGGTTCGGGCTTCCGCGGTTCCGGGCCGAATCCTTGGGCCGAACCCCTTGGGCCGAAGGTCTTGGAGCGAAGGTCTTGGACCAACCCCCTTAGACTAGACCGAGGCTACTCGCCGAAAATGTCCAGGACATCGCTGCCCCGGACGTAGCGCGAGGGCTGAATCGCTTCGGCGAGTTCCCGGGTCGTGATGCCCTCGGGGCGGATCGCCTTGAGCCAACTGGCCTGGATGGGCCGGTACTCACCGGGGGTTAGCCCCAGGCCCCGATGCAGGGCGAAGAGGAGATCCAGATCCTCGAGGGCCTTGTAGGCGGCGAAGAGCGAACTGGGACGGTTCTTCACGAAGCGGCGAAGCTCAAAACCGACGACGCGCCGAGCGCCCGAAGTGCGCAGGTACTGGTCCAGGGCGTTTTGGAGCGCGGTGCGGACGCGCAGGGCCCGGCCGCGCCGGGGCCCGAGCAGTTCGTTGAGCAAGGCGACGGCCCGAGCGGCTTCGGTGCCCTCGATGCGCGCATCGGAAACCCGGAGGGGGCGGCCATCTCCAGGGGTCAGACCCTGGCCCACATCGTCGATGAGCGTCGCTCCCCGCAACTGGCTCATGTACTCGGCGACGCTCATGGGCTGAACGTCGATGCCCAACTCCTCCACCGACGCGTGGTTGACGGGTAACCACGGCGCCGCCACCCATGCGACGGGCAGGGGGACGACCTCGGATTCGATAAACATCGTGCTTGGATCGTCTCTGGACCCGCCCCGGGGATGCAGGTCGGCCAAGGAGAGGTAGCCCGGCGGGATCGCGAAGAGGGCGGCGGTGAGGGGCCCGCCGTTGGCCTGGCTCTGAAAAGTGGAGAAAGGGAGCATCCAATCCGGGGCCGACTGGGGGTCCGGGATGCCGAAGACCGGGTTGGCGCCTGCGCCCGTGAGTTCAATGGGCCCCACGAAATCAATCAGGTTGGCCACGTAGTCCACGCCGCCGTCGGGCTGAATGATTCCGTTCGCGTCGATGTACTCGCCGGGGTCTCGCCGCTGAATCTCGATGGTGTCGGCATCCACGCGGATTTCCAGGGCGGAAAGATCGCCCAGGGCAGCGCGGCCGGCGGTGATCGATAGGTTCCCGCCCACCGAAAGTTTCTCGCCGATTCCCATGGAGAAATCGTCGGCGATGATCGTGAGGTCGCCGGTTTTCTTGAAAATCGTCGAGGCCAGGGCCGCCCGGGGTACGTGGGCGATTTCGATGTCCTCTTCGAGATCGCCCGCATTAAGAATCTCGATGGTGCTTGCCCGGATCGTGGTCGGCCCGTCGGCGTCCCCGCCCAGGCCCAGGGTCGGCAATTGCGCCGCGTCCGCCACAGCGGTCGGGTCAAAGTTGATGCGGAGCAACTCCAGATCACTGTTCACGCCCACGTCGCCATCGAGGAGCGCCTGGCCGCGCACGGCGACCACGAGCTCGTCGCTCTGGCCGGCATCGGCGGCATTCACCGCGCCGGTGACGTGAACCACGCGGCCGGCGAGTTCGACCCGCCCATCGACGGTGACTTCGCCGTTGAAGGTCTGGTCATTGAGGGTGAGGATCGCGAGTTCAGAGTTCTCGCTCGCGGGGCCGGATGCGTTCATGCGAATGTCCACGGGGGCCGCGGAATCCGTGCCCACGGTCAAGGATTCGAGAATCAGGTCGAAGTCGATATCCGACGCCGAGGCCTCAAAGATGACATCCGGACCCATCCCCGGGCCCATCCCCGAGGCGTAGGCGTCGAGGGTCAGGGCCGAAAAGGTCAACTTACCCGAGAGAGTGTCGTCCATCAGGATACTTCCCCCCGGCACCAAGAGGTCGCCCATTTCATCCAGCGTTGCGACGGTGCGAATCGTGTAGTCGACCCCTCCGGCGCCGCTGGGCCCGAGTTGGGTGACCGGGTTCGGGAGGCAGCCCAGGTCGCAGCCGCCGGCGCTTTCATTGAAGGAAGCGGTTTGCTCGAAGAGCAGGGCAGCGGGGGAGGAGGGCAGGAAGTTGCCCTCGGCATCGAAGGTGGTCGCTCCGAGCAGGAGCAGGTCGGGGTTCTCGGCCTTGATGACGCCGCTCCGGGCCGGGGTAGAGGTCGTCACGAATTCGATTCGGGGGCCGAAGATCACGAAGGAATCGAACGGGAAGTCGGTGGAGTCGGCGGAGAGGTCCAGGTCGTGCCCGTCGTTTTGTTCGAGGTGAATCGTGTTCGTGGCATCCTGGCCCAGGCCGGCACCCAGTAGGACATTGTTTGCATTGAGGGCGGGAAGGGGATTCCCGGGATCGCTGAAGTCGATCATGCGGTGGATTCGGATGTCTCCCGCGATGGAGTCGAGCTGAAGCTGGTTCAGGCGCGTGGGGACGCCGGCGGTGTCCACCACTTGCACTTGGCTCATCAGGGGGATCAGGCTTCGCTCTCCCTCGACCCATCCGTCCTGGGCTCTGAGCGCTTCGATCGCTGCAAGTTCCTCCGGAATCTCCGGATCCAAGGCGGCCACGTCGGCGGCGAGGGCATCGGCCACGGCGCTGGCATCGCTGTCGAGCAGACTGCCGTGCTGCCGAATCTGCAGGGCGGTCTGGAGACCTTCGGATTCGTGGAGTCGCAGGGTGACGGCCGGGCTTCCATCGGCGTGACGCACGTTGACTACCGGAAGGCTCTCCGAAGCGGGTGCGTCGGGATAGATGGGGAGGAGAGGGTCGTCTCCCGCGGTGAGCACGAGGGTCTGGGCGTCGAGCACGACATCCCCGGCGAAGTCGAGATTTCCGGTACCCAGGAGTCCGGCGCGCAATTGCAGGACCCCTTCGGTGCGCAGGCTGAGGTCCACTTCGCCGCCCGGGTTTGTGGCGCGTTCCACCACCCAGCCAAAGGGGTTGACGGCGACCAGCGAATCGAGGTCGAAGGCGGAACCGTCGAATCGGATGCTCCGGGAGGGATCATCCAGAAAGTCGCTGGGGGGTTCGAGGCTGAGGGTCAAGTCGGAACCCGACACGCTGGAGGGGGTGAGCGTGATGCTGCCGTGTCGGCTCGTGAAGAAGACCTGGTTCAGTGCGGCGTTCCCCGCGAGCCCGAGCTGACCGGTGGAGACGTCCAAGATGCCGGGGTCGATGAAATTCTGGGGGCCAGCGGCGGCGAGGGGGTCGGCGAGCAGATCGCCGTCCTGGTCGATGCTGATCAGTCCCGGGGCGTCGGCGGGCAGGGCATTGAAGTCGAAGGGGGCGGGGGGGAGTCCTGATTCGAGAGGGGCGGTCGCATCGAAATCAAAGGCGGTCAGGCGAAGTTGCGAGCCGGGCAGGACCGCGGCGTCGGTCAGGATTACTTCGGTCTCTGGGTCGGTTATCCCCTCGGTGTTGACCGCCGAAAAGTTGGCGCCGCCTGCGCGGAACTGCAGGTCGAGGGGGCCGGGGCCGGCTTGGAGTACATCGTCGACGACAAGGTCCTGGCCGTCGCTCCGCGAGAGGCTGATTGTCGGGGCCGAGAGGACGAGCCGCTCCCGGGCCTGGAGCAAGGGCAGGGTGGAGGTCGCATCGACGCTGAGCGCGATGCCGCCGTCGTCGGACCGGATAGCCAGACGGCCGGGCAAGATGTCCCCGAAATTCTCGGTCAGGAGGGGGAGATTGGAATTCTCGATGATCGCGTCCTGGCGAAGAACGAACTCAAGGGCTCCTTCAAGGGCGGTGCCCGGGCTCAGGCTTTGAAAGATGGGTGCTGCGCCCACGCTCGGGGACAAATCGACGGAGGAGGCAAAGTCGCCCGCATTGCCCCCGACGCCATCTCCCGCCACCAAGCGGATTTCGTCGGCCTGGAGAATCATGTCACCTTCAAAGCTGAGCGTCCCCGGATTGACGAGGCCAGCGCGCACTACGAGTCGGCTGGTGGCGGGGTCGGTGAACGAAACTTTTTCGTTCAGGGCCTGGGTGTAGGTGAAACCGCCGAGCCCCCCGATATCGAGACTTCGGACCTGCAAGGTTTCGGTGGCTTCGGTAATGGCACTGAGGTCGATGTCCCCGAGCGCGTGAAGGCTCAGCTGGGTATCGAGCACCCCGGCTGCTCCGTCGTCGCCCAGGGTAATGCCGCCTCCGTCCGACCGCAGGGTGTAGTTCACACCGTCCACGCCGCCGATGAAGCGGTTCGGGTCGGGCACGGTGGTGTCATCGATGGGGGCATCCTGGCGCAAGGCGAAGGCCGTGAGCGCGCTGGCATTGCCGCTGCTGAATAGAACGTTCGCGCTTTCCGGGGCCAGGGTCTCCGCGCGCACCGCAGCGCTCCCGGCTGAATCGCCGTCCCCCGCCCGGAGGGTGAGACTGGGGGCGGCGAGGGTGATGGGGTTGGCCAGGGGGTCGGCCAGGGGGTCGGCGAGGGGGTCGGGGTCGGGTTGAGCGAATGCGAGGTCGCCTTGGCCCCCGGCACCCGCGTGGAGGACGATGGACTCGCTGGCCGAGAGGCCGCCCTGGATGATAAGGCTCGGATCTTCGGCGACCGCCGGCGTCCCGGCCGTGATGATCAGATCCTGGGCGGCGCCGGAGATCGAGGCGGCGAGATCGGCATCCACGGTGAAGCCCTGTTCGACTTCCAGTTCCAGCAGGGTCAGGCTGTCCGGGGAAAAGACTCCATCGACCGCGATGCCTTCGCCGGCGGAGAGTCGGAGTTCCAGGCTCGAACTGGGATCGGGGTCGGCGATGCTACCGGGGTCGCTCACGGTAAGGACGCCGTCGGACGCGGCCAGGGTGTACTGCTCAAGATTGGCGAGGTTGCCGCCCGCGATGCGGCTCAGAAGGTTCGCGTCGGCGGTGAAACTGGCCTCTTGCAACAGGGAAAAGCGCAGAGGGGCGGCGTCCACCCCGCCGTGGCTGTGAAAGTCGGCCGTTCCGAGATTGATGGAAGCCTCGGTGCTTTCGCCGCCAAATCCGTCGCCCACGGAGAGCAGGACTTCTTCGCCAATGATTTCCGAGGCGCCCGAGAAAGTGATGTTGCCGGTCCCAGTTTGCAGGCCGGGGGCGATCTGGATGGCCTGGTCGGCGGCGAGTAGGCTGGTGCCGGTGGTGCTTTCGACGATGTCGACATCCCCGGCGTGGAAAATTCCGATGTCGCTGACAGCGAGGCCCGAATCGAGTCCCGGGAGGCTGCGCGCGTCCAGGGTCGCGTCCTCGAGCCGAAAGCTTCCGCTGCCCACGCTCTGAATCCGGCCGCCCGCGGTCACGATCTTCGTTGCGTTCGGGTCGGTCCGCGTAAGATCCCCGATGGTCACCGAAGCGCCTTCGTCCGCGGTCACGAAAATCACCGCGCCCCCCACCGCATCGGCCGCGCCGGTGGAGTCGATTTGGCCGTTCACCAGGATTTGGTACGCCGAGGCGGTGCTTGATGTGGCGTCCAGTCCCAGGGTCACTTCGCCGCCTCCGGTCGCTAACCGGGCGCCCTCGGCGACGGTGATTCCGCCGCCCGCGGTCAGCGCTTCAGCATCTTGGCTGGAGAGGGGCGGGAATTCGGTGCGGCGGGCGCGGATCTCGATATTGCCCCCGGTCACCGGGGTGTCCGGGGCTTCCACCACCGAGGTGTCCAGACTGCCCGCGACCTCGACGTTTCCGCCGGTGGTGAAGAGGGCGACGGTTCCGCCGTCGGTGTTCACGCTGCCCGCGGCCTCAATATTAATATTCCCCCCGACCACGAGGCTCTCCCCGGGCTCGGCCCCGCTGTTGGGCACTCGAATGGCTTCGCCAAAGACAGCGACGGTTCCGCCGAAAAACTCATTCCCCTCGTCGTCCCGGGTCGCGGTGGTGGTGTCGATGGCGCCGCCCAGGGTGATGTCTCCCGCAAAGCTGCTGATTGCCAGTGTGCCACCATCGGTGTTGATCTTCTTCCCGTCACCAACGATGACGTTAATGCCATCGAGCACAATGGCCCCGCCGCCGGAGTTGAGGTCGGCGTTGATTTCCAGGTTCCCCACATAGGCGTTGGGAATTTCATCCGTTGGTAGGGGGTTCTGATTTTGGGACAAGTCGCCGGCTCGGAGAACCAGGGAGAGCGCCAAATTGGAAGCGGCGGTGGGATCGGCTGTGGGGTCGCCGACGACGCCGATGGCTGCGTTCACGAAAAGATGGTTGGCAGCGAGAAGGGAGAGGGTGGCTCGGCTGCCCGGCGATGCGTTTGCGGCATCGGGCGTGATGGCTTCGTTCACGGTGATATCGCCGTTCTGAATCCCCTGTTCGGTGGCGATGGTGTCGGTCAGGATCGTGACACTGACGCCCTGCTCCAGGGCGCCCGAAATCAGTTCCGCCTGGATTTCAGAGTCGTCGACCGTGGGCCGAATCACGGGCCCACCATCGAGTTGGAAGAGTGGGTTTTCGATTTGGGCTTGGGAGAGGCCGGGGTCGAGGCAGGCCGGGTCCCCTTGGTCGCACCCGGCGGCCACGATGGTGATGTTGTTGGGGTCGATGAGCCAGTCACCGCCCAGATCCCCCGGAGTCCCGCTGAGCGCGCGGAGGTTCGGGGCCCGAGTGATATCGAGCCACTGCTTGCCCGAGGTCTCGGCAAACCCCCCGGATCCGCCCAGAGGCCCGCCGGTGGCCGAGAGGGTTCCGTAGACCTGGGCGATTTCATCGGCCCAGACGATGATCTCGCCGCCATTGCCTCGCTGGGTGGCATCGGCGTGGAGTTCCGCTGTTGCGTGGACGTAGGTGCCTCGGGCGGTGGGCGCGCCATCGCCCCCCTGAAATTCGCCCCCCACCCGGATCCGGCCGCCGGCGCCGGCGCCCGAGGCATCGAGCAGGGCGTCGGCCTGGATCGAAACGAAATCGCCGAACACATCAATTTTGCCGCCCCGGGTTTCCCCGTCGGGTCCCGCAGCCCCGCGGTCGGCGGTATCCAGTACGCCGCGAACCTCCACTCCCCCGCCTTCGCCGGCTTCAAGAGTGATGCTTCCCCCGTGGATGCTCCCGGTATTGCGAATTGCAAAGGACAGCATGTCCCCCGCCGCCAGGCGCACACGGCCGTTCCCGGCCTCGATCGTGCCGGCATTCTCCACGGCGGGTCCGGCGCCAAGACCGGGGGCAAGGCTGGACTGGATCACGATGGGGCTGTCGTGATCGCGCAGCTGGATTTGGTTTCCCGCGGCCATCACGAAGCTGCCGTCGGGGGTTTCGACGTGCCCGAAATTGGCCACCGAACGTCCCAGGAGCGCGATGCCCTGGCCCCGCATTTGGCCCGCGTTCGTGACCCGGCCGTCCAGGTCTGTGAAGCGGTACTGGCCCGCGAGGAAATCCGAATGCGAGAGATCGCCCGCGGCGGCAATCACTTGGCCTACGTCGACGAAGGAACCGTCCTGGAAGTTGATGCCCGCCCGGTTGGCGAAGATGCAGGTGGCATCGCAGACCACGCGTCCCCAGAAATCGCTGGCGCGCTCACCGGGGCTCTGGTTCAGCACGACGAAGCCCTCGTCCTGGCGGAATTCGAGGCTGTGGCCCGCCGGCTGCTGGATATCGGTTTGCCAGTCGAGGATGGCGTGTGGACTCTGCTGGCTGAATTCGGTGAGTGTGTCCGTGTTGCTGGTGAACTCGCCCTGACCGTGGATCGGTGTGACGTTTCCCAGGGCGGTTTCGGTTGCCCAGGAAGTCCCGGGTCCACTGCCGAGTACGAAGGCGATGAGGGTCAGGTGGGCGGCTAGGCGCTGGCCAGGCCCGTGGCTCGAAGGAGCGTCAGGCCGCGCTCCCAGCCCCTCAGACACGCGTTTGCTGGTGGTTCGCATGGGTGGGTTCCCCCCGTCGATGGGTTGCGATTCGAGTCTCATCACCAGACCCCGTTGATCATGAAATAAAACTTCCCGTTGCCATCGGTCTGGGTTTCGCTCTGGGCATTCAGACAGCCCAGATCCGGGCTGCCCGAGGGCGTCGTCGGGCTGCAATCGACTTCTTGATGGATGCCCCGGGCCCAGTCGACGCGCACGCTCAAATTGCCCTTGTAGATGAACTCGATCCCCGCGCCCGCGCCCACGAGGAATTGGTTCAGCTCGGTGCCCGAGGCCAACTCCGGGTTGTTGCGGATGCTCTTGCCCGCGTCGATGAAGCCACTGAAGACCAGGTCCCAATCGGGGCGGCCGTAGACCTGCTGGGGGGCGAGGCGAAAATCGCCGACCCAGGGCAGCTTGATGGGTTTGCGGGAAATCGGCAGGGAGCGGGGAAGGTGAAAGCGGTACTCGGCGCTGCCGATGTAGACGCTGTCGCCCACCGCGATGCCTTGGGGAAAACCGCGCACGCTGTACAACCCGCCGATGACTTGGGAACTCTGGGGGATCAGCCGGTAGTCGAAGGCGTACTGGCCTCGGCCGCCCAGAGAAATCTCGTGGCTCAGGGTCGAGGTCCGCGGGGTGTTGGGGTTTCGCCAGGAAGCGAAGAAGAGCAGGGGCTCGAGGTATTGACTGACGCCGCCTTCGAACTGGATCACCCACCAATCGGAATCCGTCGCGGCTCGGCCGAGTCCGCCCCCGAAATCCTCCCCATACTCGCCGGGGCTGCCCAGGGCCGAGGCGTACTCGCCCCGGATGCGGCCAAAGAGCGCCGAGTAGGCGTTGGTGCGATCGAACTTCAGCCCGAGGTCCACCACAGCCAGGGTGACATCGGCCAGATTTCCGGCGCTTCGGTTGTCGAGTTGGACGCCGCGAAAGCGGGTGTCGGCGGTGAGATCCAGGAAAAAGTTCTTGTATTGGAAGGCGTTGTAACTGAGTCCGCCACCGATATGCCAGTCGCTGCTCAACAGGGAGTCCACGGCGTTGAAACCGCCGGGTAGGAGCTCTATGACATCCGATTCGATTCGAGTCCACCCCCCATCGACGTGCCAGCGCAGGCGCGCAACACCCCACCAGGGAATGCGGCTGCGGTTCAGCCACTGGAGCACCGTGGTTTCCCGGGGGCTGGATTCCATCCAATCCGCGCGTCGGGGGCCGAACCACGGCGCCTCGTAGGCCGCCTGGATGCTGTGGACATTGTCCAAGCCCGAATTCATGTAGTTGATGGACAGCACGTCGTCTCGGTCGCTGAGTTGACGGTTCACGTAGCCGACCCGGGTTTGCCAGAGACTGGTGCGTTCGGTGCCGGTGTTGGAAGACTGGGCGTAGACGTTCCAGGGCTTTTCTTCGTAGACCCGGTAGTCCAGGGTGATTCCGTCCTCCTTTCCCGAAGCCGCTAGGGCCGCTTCAACCTGGCGTCCCGAATGCCGGTTCAGGGCGTAGAGGTAATCCTCCAGGCGGCGACGATCGATCCGGTCGGTTGTGCCCTCTCGGCCCTCGAGTTTCGGCCCAAGGGGAGAACTCTTGCGGATATCCCGGTGGGCGGGGTTGTTGATCTTCCAGTCGCTTTGGATCCGGTGGCCCACCGCCACGGTGCGGACGTCGGTAATGCGCCCCACCGAGATATCCAGGCGGAGCGTGTGATTGTCCTCGTTGCGCAAGTCGCGCTCGTCGCCCAGGGTGATGTCCTGGGGATTGGGCCGGACGTAGACCCCGAGCATCCCCTCCCCGTGAAGTCGGGCCAACAGGGCCCGGGAAACGGCGCCCAGGGCGCTGGCGTGGAACCAAGCCAACTCGCGAGGACCGCCTACGGTCACGGACTCGGTCTCTTCCCCCGCTCTCGGGGCCACGTAACCGGTGGCTGTCAGATGCAGGGGGACGCGAATGGGCAGCAGGTCACTCAGTCGGGGGAGGTCGTCCCGGGGTTCCGGGTAGCCGACCACGAAATCGTCCACTGGGAAGGCCGGCCCATCCGGACGCGGTGCGGAGTCTTGTCCGGGGACTTGGGCCCGTGCGGCCGGAGCGGCGAGCAGGCAGAGCCCGACCACGACCACGACCACAGCGGCGAGAAGTCCCCGGGCGATTGGGCCGAGGGGATTTTCGCGGACTAGGGCTGAGGCGTGCGGAAGCGATGCTTTCAAGGAATTCAAACTCACTCGCGAAATTCGGCCCTGTCGCCCCGTGCCCGGGATCGGACGCGTCCGAAATCTCCTAAATGACAAAGAATATTTGGATTGGTAGCGGGTCCCGGTGGTTGTTCTCGTGCCCGCCCCGCGCAGTCGGCTGGGGGGCCGGGAAAGGCAGACGCGGTGCTTGACCCCCGGTGGTACCGGGCGAGGCTGACGATAGCTTGGCTGAGCACGTTGCTCCCCCCGTCTGCCCACCTTTTTCGATTCTCTTTGGGGGCGTCCGGGCAGCGCGGCGAGGACGTTTCCTCGCTGGGCCCGGGTGAGTCACCGGCTGTGGGATTCGGTTCCCGGGCGGGGCGTTGGCTTGGACCTTGGCCCGGGGCGAATTCAGTCGACGCCTTCGGGTTCCCCCCCCGAACCCCGGTTTTCGGGGTGATAGAGCGCCGATGCGCTCTCGAGGGCTTGGCTCACTTGCACTCGCAATGCGGCGGGTTCGAGGACCTCGGCGCCGGGACCGAAGGAGAGGATCCAGTCGGTCAATTCGCTGCTTCCTCCGACTTCCATGGTGAGATCCACCCCCCCGTCGGCGCGTTCCTCGATCTGCTGGCTGGCGTGCCAGCTTCGCTCGCGGACCTGGGTGGCGCGTTCCCGGGCAAAGCGCACCCGGACCCGGGAGGCCGGCTCGATGACGACGCCGAAGTTGGCCGACGTCCAGGCGTCGAAATCGAAGCCTTCGCGAACTTGGAAGTCGGCCCCAGTGGCTTCGAGATCGAGGATTCGGTCCACCGCGAAGGTCCGAATCTCTGCGCGGCGGTGGTCGAAACCGATGACATAGAGGCCGCCCCGTTGGTACCAGACGTGGTAGGGGTCGAGATCCCGGGAGGATTCCTCCCCGGTTTGGCCGTTGCGGTAGCGCATGTGGAGCACGCGCCGCCCCAGAACCGCTTCGTTCAAGGCCTCGATGGTGGTGCGCGATTTTGCATACCGTTTGTGGGGCTCGGGGAGAACCCGGAACGAGCCCGCGATGGTGTCCAGAAAGCCGATCAACTCGCTGGACAGGGCGGAGCGGATCTTGGTCAGGGCCGACTGGATGGAGTCGTGGAAGACCGTGCCCTCAAGGGTCCGAAGCAGGTCCTCGCCAAAGGCCAGAGCCAGAATTTCATCGGCGGTAAAGGGAACGTCCCCAAGCTTGAAGCTGTCCAGAAAACGGTAGTAGACCTTGCCGTCGCGTTTTTCGCTGACCACGGGGAAGCCGGCGTACATCAGGGCATCGAGATCGCGATAAATCGTGCGACGAACGCAGCCCAAGTCGTCGGCGAGTTCGGCGAGGCCCACGCCGCCTCGGCTTCGGCCCAGGCGTTGAACGAGCAACCATTGCCTGGCCAGTTGATCTCCCCGCATGGGGGAGAGCTTAGCTCTCGAAGACCGGGGAGGAAGCTTCGTCGTTGCTGAAGAATCGGAGAAGTTCATCTTCCCGGGCCATGGCGTCGGCGTATCCGAGTTCCACCAGGGGCGTAGTGAAGGCCGTGTCGAAGAGCAGGTAGGAGAGCAGGTCGGCTTCCCGGGACTCCTCGTCATCGGAGCGTCGCAGGAACATCTTCAAGAAGGCGTTGAGCTCGAGTTTGTTGTCGGCGTCGGCCAACAGGTCCCCGGCCATCAGTCCCACGTCCTGGGAGGGCCGGATGACCATGTGGTCGATGCGCCGCAGGGGCCGGGCCCCTCGGACGCCTCCGGCTTCGTTGATGCGCTCGAGGAAGTCGGGCCCGAAGGCGATCTCGCCGTGGCTCAGGATATCGTTGACGAAGCGAAGCCGGGCCAAGTCAGCGTCCACGGGGGAAAGCATCAGGGCATTGAGAACCTTGCCGAGGAGGAACATAGGGTTGCCGAAGCCCGCGGTTCGCTGTTGCGCGAGCGCTTCGCTGACCGAGGGTGTCGCCCCGTGGCTGAGCCCGATGACGAGAACCCGGTCGGCCCCCAAGCGCAGGGCCGGGGCCAGGGGCGTGTTGAGCCGCAGGCCCCCGTCCGCGTAGTAGCGCGAACCCACTCGAACCGAGGGGAAGAGCAGGGGGATGGCGGCGGAAGCCAGGGCGTGCACCGGTGCGAGCCGGGCGGCTTGCATCCGAATCTGATCGTCGGGGGCCTGAGGGAAGTGCGAGCGCTCTTTTTCCTCGGTAAAAATCACCGCCCGGCCCGTGGCCAATTGGGTCGCGGCGATGCACACGCTGTCGACCCGCCCGGCATTCAAGTTTTTCCGGATTCCATCCCAGGGGATGGCCTGGAGAACCAGTTGTTCCAGGGGGCCGGTATCCAGCAGACCAAAGAGCCGGTCGGGTCTTCGTCCCTCCCGGAGGAGATGGGCGACTTTGCGCACGCCGCAGAGCATGCGCGGCATGGCGAGGAGGTCTCGGTGGCTGAATTTGAAAATTTCGCCGACGTGGAGATCCTCCCAGATCTTGACCAGTTGTGGGCCGCGTCCAGATTTTTGCTCGGCGGTTGCCGCGATAAAGGCGGCGTGGATCGCGCCCACGGATGTCCCGCAGACGATGTCGAAGTTCGGATCAATGCCGTGGCGTTGGGGCAGGTCGTCCAGGATGAACCGGAGAACCCCCGCCTCGTAGGCACCGCGTGCACCGCCGCCCGAAAGGATGACCGCGCGCCGGGGTCGGTCGGACTGTCTGGGGGCCGAGGCGCTCATGGGTGGCTCCTACTTGCTCACCCGCTCCGAGTACTCGCCATTGCGCGTATCGACGCGAATCAGGTCGCCTTCCTCGATGAAAAGCGGCACGTTGAGGGTGGCTCCGGTCTCGAGGGTGGCGGGCTTGGTGGCCCCCGAACTGGTGTCGCCCTTTACGCCGGGATCGGATTGGGTGACCCGGGCATCGATGTGGTTGGGCAACTGGATGTTGACGGGGCTTCCCTTCCAGAAGAGGACGCCGACCTCCATGTTCTCGAGCAGGAAATCGACCGCGCGCCCGAGCACGTCGTCGCCAATCGGGATCTGGTCGAAGCTCTGGCTGTCCATGAAGATGCGTCCGGTGGCATCCTGATAGAGGTACTGCATGGAATTTTCCTCGATGTCGGCCTCTTTGAGCTTCTCCCCCGAACGGAAAGTCCGATCCACGGTTTTCCCGTTCAGCAGATTTTTGAGCTTGGTACGGACGAAGGCGCCGCCCTTGCCCGGCTTCACGTGCTGGAAATAGGTGATCGCGAAGGGCTGGCTATCGATTTCGAGTTTGAGGCCATTGCGGAACTGAGAGGTATCTATTGCCATGATTTCCCTTGTTTTTTTCGGCATGTCGGATCACCGAAGGGAGCGATGCCCCCAGGTCTTTGAGTCGGTGTGGCGGACCCGGAGCTTGAAGGATCGCGAAAAAAAGCACTTTTCGCCCCCGGGCAGAACAAGGGCCCCTGGAACGCGAGGGTTCCAGGGGCCCGGTCAATGGATCGTGAATTCCGGTTCCATGGAAGGCTCCAGGACCGAGGTGGTCGAAATGGGAATCAGCCCTTGGCGTTGGCAAGGGCTTCGGTCAGCGCTGGGACGATGTCGAAGAGATCGGCCACTACACCCAGATCCGCCACCTCGAAGATCGGCGCATCCGGGTCCTTGTTAATGGCGATCACGTAGTTGCTGCCCTTCATGCCGACAAGGTGCTGGATAGCCCCGGAGATCCCGCACGCGACGTAGAGCTTGGGGGTGACGATCTGGCCCGAGGAACCGACCTGGTAGGGGTGGTCGAGCCAGCCGGCGTCGACCACCGGCCGGGAGGCCCCCATGGCGCCGCCCAGGGCGTCGGCCAGGGGTTGGATGACTTCGGCGAACTTCTCCGGTGCGCCCACACCCCGGCCACCGGACACGATGATGTCGGCCTTGCTGAGGTCGACTCCAGTGGCCTCGGCCTGCTTGATCTCGACGAATTGCCCGCGCAGATCGCCGAGCGCGACCTCCAGGGGCTTTGTGCCGCCCTCGGCGGATCCCTCGAATGCGTCATTGGCGCCGGGTTGGACCGTGGCCACCAGCATGCCCGAAACGCCCAATTCGGCATCTAGTTTTCCGTTGAAAATTCGGCGGAAGAGGGTCAGGTCTTCGCCGTTGCCCTCGATCTTGAAACAATCGCTCACGAAGGCGGCGTCTAGACCCGCAGCCACCCGGGGCGCGACGTCCCAGCCGATCGGGCTATTCGAGAGCAGGATCACGTCGGCCTCGGTGGCTTCGGCTGCGGCTCGAATTGTCCTATTGAAGGCCTCGACGTTGTAGTTCGCCAGGGCCGGGTCGTCGGCGACGAGGGTTTCGCCCGCCCCGGCAGCCGCAAATTGGCTGGCTACTTCAGCGACTCCGCTGCCGAGGACGAGTCCCCGGATGCCCCGGCCTGTGGCCTCGCCCAGTTTGCGGGCCAGGGTGATAACTTCGTAGCTTGAATCGCGAATTGCGCCGCTCTGGGTCAGTTCTGCGACGATGAGGATGTTGCCCATCGATATGTACTCCCGATGATCCGGGGGCGATGGCTGGATCGCTCCTGGATCGTTGATTGTCTGGACCGGCCCGATGCTCGTTTGCGGACTCCGCCCGGGCCGTTTCCTTGGCCGAGCCCGCGTGTTCTGAGTGCGTGTTCTGAGTGCGTGTTCAGTGCGTATTCCGAGTGCGTGTAGTCAGTGCGTGTAGCGAGTGCGTGTAGTGAGTGTGAGTGGGTTTAGCCCGGATCTAGAGAAGGCCCAGTTCGCGAATCTTGGCCACGAGTTGGCTGACGATTTCGCCGGTCCCACCTTCAAGAATCTCCGCGGTATCGGATTTCGGTGGCACGTAGACCTTGTTGACCGTGACCTTCGCGTGGGCGGCGCCCACTTGATCGCTCACGCCAAGATCCGCCGCGGTCTTCGTATCCACGGGTTTCTTCTTGGCCTGCATGATGCCCTTGAGCGAGGCGTAACGGACTTGGTTGGCCCCGGTTTGGACCGCGACCAAGCAAGGCTTCGGGAGATCCACAACCTCGATGGCGCCCCCTTCGAGTTCTCGCTCAACCCGCATAGTCCCGTTGTTCGTGATGGCAAGGGCGCCCGTTGTCGAGGGAACGTCGATCAACTCGGCCAGCATCGGGGGGACGGCAGCAAAGTTGCCATCCTCGGCCATCAGGCCGCAGAAGATGACGTCGGGGTTCTCTTCCTTCGCCACTGCGGCCAGGGTCTTGGCGATGCCCAGGGCGTCGGAGCCCTCGGTGGCGTCGTCATTGACGTGCACCGCGCGGTCCGCCCCCATGCCGAGGGCCGTGCGCAGAGCCTGGGTGGCTCGATCGGGCCCAATGGTGACGACCACGACTTCGACATCAGCACCCCCGGCGTCCTTGATACGGAGCGCCTCCTCGAGGGCGTAGCTGTCGTAACTGTTGATTTCGAACTTGATATTGTCTTCCTGAATCCAGCTGCCATCGGCGCGAACTTCGAGTCGCGCATCTTGATGTGGCACCTGCTTCAGGCACACCATGACTTTCATGGGGTTGGGCCTCCGCTTGGATGTGGAAGGGAAAGGCCCCGACGCGTGGGCAGCGGGGCCTGGAAAAAGCGCGCCAAAACTACCGGAGCGCGGGTTCGATTTCAATGTCACCCGGGAGGCGCCGGATTCGGCGTCCTAACCCCAGGGAAAAGCCCCCCGGGCCTAGCCTTCGTCCAGAATGTCTTCCATCCAGTCCGTGACGATTCGTGAAGCGGCCCGGTAGTTGCCGAGGCGCTCCCCTTCGGATTGGCCGGGTTTGAGCAGGGAGCCGTTGGCTCCCTCAAAAATGCGCAGGATGGTGGGGGCACCGACCCGGGAGAGCGATCGGCGTAAAACGTCGAGTTGGCAGCGGGGATCGTTGCTCCCCTGGAGGAAGAGCATCGAAGAGGTGAGCCGGTAGAGAGCCTCGATATCGGGCTGATCGGGTGCCCCCTTGGCGTGCAGGGGAAAGCCGAGAAAGAAGAGGCCGTCGGCGTGAATGCGCGAAGCGGCGAGGCGTGCCGCCGCCTGGGCGCCGAGGCCCAGGCCACCCAGGAAGAGATGGCTGGGTGCGGAGGTCTTGTCCTGGGTGAGCAGGCTCAAGGCGGCCCGAAAGGCCTTCTCCAGGACCAACGGGTCCAGTTTTTTGGCCTTTTTGCCCGCTTCGGCGAAAGGAAAGTTGAAGCGCAGGGTCAGAAAGCGATGCTGGGCCAGTTCCTCATGGAGGCTGGTGACCAAGGGATCGTTGAAATCGCCCTCTCCGTGGGCGATCACGACGGCGATCCTCGCGCCCGTCGGCCACCACTCGGGGAAGCCGATGACCGCCGACAGGGAGTCGCACCCCTCGAGGGGCTCGGAGAGTTCGATCCGGATATCCTTAAATTTGGCTGTTGCTTCCACGCCCACCTTCCTTTCGGGGGGGTGATTATCACAAGGGCCTTCTAAATGCACCACGTCCGGGTTTCGGGGAAGCCGATTTGTCTCGAACACTCGCGATTCCGCAGGCCTATACTGCCCGTCCGGAGCCTTCCCGAGGAGTCGCTGTGAGCGCCGTGCCCCTGCCCATTACAATTGATCTCAACCCGCCTCGTCGGCGACTCTGGGACCGAGTACGCGGCCGGATGACGGCGCCCCGGCCAGGGGCCCAGGGGTCGGGTGCGGCGGATTTGCTGCTCCTGCTTCCGGATCTGACGGTTCTGCTCCTGCGCCTGCTCCGAGATGACCGGGTTCCCCTGGCCCCCAAGGCCGTGGCGGTGGCGGGGGTTGCCTATGTGCTTTCGCCCCTGGATCTGGTGCCCTCATTGTTGCTGGGGCCCGTGGGTCTGGTGGACGATCTGATAGTTGTGGCGGCCTGTCTCTCGGGGATCTTGAACCGGGTCCATCCCGACGTGGTGCGGACCCACTGGTCGGGGCAGGGCGATGCGCTAGAAGCCATCGAGGGGGTAACGGCCTGGGTCGAGGGTCAGCTGGTGGGTGGTTTGCGCCGCTTGTGGGAGGGGCTCCGCCGGAGTTGACCGAGCCCGGGGTTCCCCCCGCTTCAGCTTGGGGAAGCCAAGGCCTGTAGGCGCCCGCGTGCCTCGGCGGGGATTCGGCGAACTCGGCCATTTTCGCTGCTGATCGAGGCGTGCTCGGTGGCTCCCGATGCGATGGGCCGCGCCCCGCATGCCACGCTGTAAGCGATTCGGAGTGACGCGCCCCGCACCCACTCCGCCCAGGCGGTGACCCGGAGTAAATCGTCGAAGCGGGCGCTGTCGTGGTGATCGACTTCCGAGCGAGTCACCGCGAAGTGGAGCCCCATCTCCATGTACTCGCTGTAGGGGCGGTCGTGTTCTCGGAGCCAGAGTGCCCGGGCCCGCTCGAAAAAACGCAGGTAGTTGGAATGATGAACCACGCCCATGGCGTCGGTTTCGTAGAAGCCGACCCGGTGTTCTAGCTGGGAGAGGGTGGCGCCCGGGGGCGCCACAAGCGGGCTCAGAAATTGTCCTTGGCTGTGCGCAGAATCGCCAGGGCCTCGCCGTCGGAGGCGCGCATGAAGGGGTTGGTCTCACGCTCTTCGCCGATGGTTGAGGGAATCGTCATTTCCTCGGGGCCAGCGTCATGCCAATCCCCCGCGGCCCCGGCCCGAAGCGCGATCACGCGTTCGAGCTTGGCCTGCATCGCTGCATTCTCGGGTTCGGCACTCACGGCAAAGCGCAGGTTTGACTCGGTGTACTCGTGGCCGCAGAACACTCGGGTGGAATCGGGCAGGGCCGCGAGTTTCTCGCAGAGCGCCGTGTACATCATTTGGGCGTCGCCTTCGAAGAGTCGGCCGCAGCCCCCAGCGAAGAGCATATCCCCGGAGAAGACGGCCTCGGCCGCGTCAAATACGTACGCGACGTGGCCCATAGTGTGGGAGGGGATGAAGAGAACCCGGGCCGTGTGGTCGCCCACGTCGACTGTGTCGCCCTCGTCGACGCCCTGGCTGAAGCCGGGGACCCGCTCCGAGTCCGATACGTGGGCAATCACGGGGACGCCATAGCGCTCGGCCAACTCGGGATTCGCCGCCGAGTGGTCGGGGTGGTGGTGGGTGGAGAGGATCTTCGTGACCCGAGCGCCGCTGGCTTCAACGCGCCGAATCACCGGCTCGGCTTCCGGGGCGTCGATGATGGCGGCTTCTTGGCTGCGGTCACAGATCACGAGGTAGGTGTAGTTGTCGCCGAGGGTGGGGATGCGCTCGATGGTCAAAGTCATGGGATTATCCTAACTCGCTGGCTGGGGTAGGGAGTCTTGTTTTAGCGGTTGTGGCGGCGGTTGTGGCGGCGGTTGTGGCAGCGGTGGTGGCGGCGGTTGTGGTGGCGGTTGTGGTGGCGGTTGTGGTGGCGGTTGTGGCAGTGGCAGTGGCAGTCGCGTCGTGAGAGGCGGGAATCTGGCCGCCGAAGGCCGGGCAATATCCCTTGTAGCCGCACCAGTTGCAAAGGGCGTTTTTCTTCGCGGGAAATTCCCGGGTTGCGCGAATTTCGTCGATCAACCCGATCACGTCCTGCTTCAGGACTTCGAGTTCCTCGGGGTTTCGGGTCGAACTGCAGATCTTGTCCTTGGCCAGATAGTGCCAGACTAGGCGAATGGGTTCCCCCGCCCCGTATTCGGCGGCGACCCCGATTTGGTACAGAGCGAGCTGGCGGTCCTGGTCCAGCTTGCTTTGGGTGGGGATCCAGCTGCCGGTCTTGTAGTCCTGAATTTCGATGGCGCCATCCCGTGCCCGGACGATGCGGTCCACGATGCCCTGCATCACATACTCCCCCGACTCATCGAGGTTGAAGGAGACCCGTTGCTCCAGCCCCAGGGTCTCGTCGGCATCGAAGGGGTAATGGCGGCGATAGAAGTTGCTCAGGCAGCGCACCCCCAGGGCTCGGTAGAAATCTTTGTCGAGCCCCGACTTGACGATTCGGATGCGCTCCGGGTCGTATTGGGCGTCGAAATTCGCGTTGTAGCGGCTGATCACCTGCTCGAGCTTGGGGAGCTGCTGCCGGCCGACGAATTCGTAAAGGCGTTCGAGGACTTCGTGGACGCGCTTGCCCACGAAAGCTTCCACGCCCTCGCTGTCCTCGGGGAGGCCGAGCACGTAGCGGAATTCGAATTTTTTTCGGCAGTTTTCGAAAGTCGAGAGCCTGGAATGGCTGTAGATCTCTGTCATCGGTCTCCGTGGGTGGCTGGGGGGCCAGCATAGGGACTGGCGCGTCCAGGGGCACGGCTAACCCGGCCGGGGGCAGGCGCCCTTGTCTGGGCTAATCTCCGCCGTCCACCGGGATCGCCCGGACAGGAGGCACCATGACGACCCGAAGCGAAAAGAATCTGCCCCTCCCGGGCCGCTCGGCCAGCGAGGGCTCCCGCGCGCGGCTCGCGGGTGGACCCGCGCGCGGCGAGGGTTGCTCCCCGGAGCTCATCGAAGAAGCGGTTCGCGGACTCTCGGGATGCAGCGAGAATGCGCTCTCCCAGGCGGTCTGCCGGGGCATCGTGGATCCCCAAAAAGTGGTGGATTGGGTGAACCGCACCGAGCGGTTGCTGCGTTTTCAATTCGACCGCGCGGAACTGCGTTCGGAAATCCCGGTGGTGGCCGAGCAGCTTCACGCCCTGCTGGGGGAGGTGGACCTGCCGACGTCGAGCAGCCCCGAGTCCATCACATCCGAGTTCGTGGCGTCCCTGGTCGGGCTGCGGGAGTCGATTGCCGCCGATGTCGCCGCCGCCTTTGACGGGGATCCCGCCGCCACGGGCTACGAAGAGATTGCGGTGGCGTACCCGGCGATCCGCGCGCTTTCGGTGCACCGGATCGCCCACGAACTCTACCGCCATCAGGTGCCCCTGATCCCCCGGATCATGAGCGAGTACGCCCACGACCGAACGGGCATCGACATTCATCCCGGGGCCTGCATTGGCCGGCACTTCTTCATCGACCACGGGACCGGGGTCGTGATCGGTGAAACCACGGTGATCGGGGACAATGTTCGGATCTATCAGGGGGTTACCCTGGGCGCCCGTTCCATCCGAAAGAGTGCCACCCTGCGCGGGGTGAAGCGTCACCCCACGGTGGAAAACGACGTCACGATCTACGCCGGAGCCAAGATTCTGGGGGGTGAGACCGTGATTGGGGCCGGGAGTGTCGTGGGGGGCAATGTCTGGCTAACCGAATCGGTCCCGCCGGGTTCCCACGTCCTGATCGATCCTCCCCGTAACGTGGTGAGCCGAGATGAGCGGGACGAATTGCTGTCCCTCCAGCACACCTGGGAGGACTGAGCCCGGGTGCTGGCTGAAGCCCCGAGGCGACCCGGATTTTCCCGTCGGCGCCGGGTTGGCCTTTCGGCCTGTCTCGGTTTGGCGGGCCTACTACTCGCGGTGGCATCGATGGGCTTGGCCCCGTCTTTTTCCTTCGCCGAAGACCAAACCTGGGGCTACGCCCTGGCCCACGAGTTGATGAGTCCGTATTGCCCGGGGCGCACCCTTGCGGCGTGCACCAGCGATCAGGCCGCTGAACTGCGCCAATGGATCCTCCTTCAGGAGGCCGCCGGGGCCAGCCAAGAGGAGGTCATGGCCGTCCTCGAGCAACGCTTTGGGGACGTGATCCGATCGAGTCCCGAGGCCGAGGGTTGGGGGCTGGCGGCTTGGCTTTTGCCTGGCGCGGTGCTGCTGGTCGGGGCGCTCGCGGTGGTGGGGGTGCTGCGTCGCATGGTGGCCAAACCCGAGGGTCCGGTCCCTCCGGTTTCTATGCAGGGGTCCGCGAGTCCGTCTTCGGGGCCGGTGGCGGACGGCGCCAGCGGGGCCGCGGACGACGAAATCGCGCGCCTGGTGGACCAAGAAATCGCCGCCGGGGAACGCTGAAGGCCCAGCCCAGTGATGATCGGGGGTCCGGCGTTATACTGCGCGCCGTGAAGGTTTATACCAAGCGTGGAGATGGCGGCCTAACCGACCTCGCGGGGGGCGGCCGAGTGGCCAAGGACGATCTGCGCGTGGAGGCCTACGGCGCGGTGGACGAACTCAACAGCTTCGTGGGCCTGGCCCTCTTGGACTGTCTCGGAGATCTCCGGCCCACCCTCGAGGCCGTGCAGAGGACACTCTTTGAGATCGGCGCCGCCCTGGCGACCAACCCGGAAGCGACTTCCAAGGCCCCCTCGAGTGCCGGGGCTTCGAACGACGACGTGGAGTCCCTGGAGCGTGCCATGGACGCGGCGGACGCCGAGTTGGCCCCCCTGCGGGCCTTTGTGTTGCCCGGCGGGACCCGGGCGGCGGCGGCCTTCCATGCCGCTCGAACCGTTTGCCGCCGGGCCGAGCGGCGGGTGGTGGCCCTGAATCGAAGCGAAGAAGTGGAAGCGGAAAACATTCGTTACCTGAACCGTCTCTCGGACAGCTTCTTCGTCTGGGCCCGACTGGAAAATACCCGAGCGGGGCTCGGCGACGTCGAATGGACGCGCCGGGGAGACTGAGGGGGTATCCGATCCCGACCCTCAGCGACGGGTCAGGGCGCTCTCAATTTCACGCCCCAACTCGAGCACCAAAGCGAACGCCGATCGCTCGCTGGGCGCGGCGAGTCGCTGGGCCACCGCCTGGGCGCCGCCGATCTGCGCGAGGCCGTATTCGCCGTAGCGCCGGGCCAGGGATTCCACCGCGAAATTGACTCGTCCGTTCTGGCGCCTGTCCTCGAGTTGACCGCTCTGGCGCGCGTGTTTCTGGTGGGCTGCCATGGCTTCGAGCAACGCGTCGATGCCCTGGCGATCCCGGGCCGAGGTCAGCAACACCGGGGGCTGCCACTCGCCTTCGTCCGCGGATCCCAGCAGACCCAGGGTGGCCTGGAGTTCGCTGCGGGTGCGCTCGGCCACGGGCCCGGTATCGGACTTGTTGACCACGAAGAGGTCGGGCAGTTCAAGAATGCCCGCCTTCATGAACTGAAGCGTATCGCCGGCGCCGGGCTGGGCGACAAAGACCAGGGTGTCCACGAGTTGAGCCACTTCGCATTCGGACTGACCGATTCCGACGGTCTCGATGAAGACCCACTCGAACACCGATGAAAGCACCGCTGCGCTCGCCTGGGTCGCGTCCGCGAGGCCGCCCAGGCGATCCCGGGCCGCCATGGAGCGAAGGAAGACACCGCTCTCCCGGGCTCCTCCCGAAAGCCGCATGCGATCGCCGAGCAGGGCTCCCCCCGAGCGCTGACTCGAGGGATCCACGGCAATGATTCCGATACCCGTCACCGAATCCCGCAATCGCTCCACCACCGCATTGAGAAGCGATGATTTCCCGGCCCCGGGCGCCCCGGTGATTCCCACGCGATAAGGGGTGTGGGGCGTTGGGCGCTGGGCAAGCGCGTCCAGTAGTTCAAGGGCGGCTTCGCGTTGTTCGGGACGCCGATCATCCACGAGGTTCAGGGCTTCCGAGACGGCGGTGCGGTCCCCCGCCGCGAGGCCCTCGAGAATTTGGCTGACCGCTCCTCGGCCGGGCTGGCTCACGGAGCGGCTTCGCCCACGATGTCGACGATATCCCCCATGATCCGGCTCAGGTCGAAGTCCTTCGGAGTGTAGATCCGCTTCACCCCGGCGGCGCGCAGGGCCGCCGCGTCGTCGTCGGGAATGATTCCGCCCACGATCACCGGGATGCCCTGGAGTCCCTCCTTGTTCAGTCGCTCGAGAACGTCCCGCACGAGGACGCCGTGGGAACCCGACAGGATGGAAAGGCCGATGACGTGCACGCCCTCGTCCCGGGCGGACTGGACGATTTCTTCCGGGGTCAAGCGGATTCCGTCGTAGACCACTTCCATGCCCACGTCCCGGGCTTTGACGGCGATTTGTTCGGCCCCGTTGCTGTGGCCGTCGAGACCGGGTTTGCCGACAAGAATTTTGGGCCGTCGGCCCAGGGTTTCCGACAGAGCCTCCACCCGGGCTCGCAGTCCATCGGTGTCCTCGCCCGCGCTGATGCTCCGAGCGGCGCCCACGCCGGTGGGGGCTCGGTACTCACCAAAAAGTCGGCGCAGGGTATCGGCCCACTCACCGGTGGTGACCCCGGCGTGGGCTGCCCGGATGGACGCGGGCAGGATGTTGTCGCCGTTCTTCAGGCAATCGGCGATTCCCTGGAGTGCCGCCTCGGCGTCGGCGCTATTGCGCGCGCTGCGGAAGCTTTGGAGGCGCTCGACCTGTTCGCGCTCGGCGGAGTCATCGACTTTCAGGATCGAGCCCTCGCTCTGGGCGGTCAGGGGCGAGTCGGTGGTTTCTTTAAAGCGGTTGACGCCGACCACGATTTGCTCCCCGCGCTCGATGGCCCGGATGCGGAGGGTATGGCTCTCCACCAGGGCCTGCTTCATATACGCATTCTCAACCGCGCTTACCGCCCCGCCCATTTCCAGAACTTTCTGCAACTCGGTGCGGGCATCCTGGAGCAGGGCCTCGGTGTGGGCCTCGACGACGTGGGAGCCCTCGAAGAGGTCCGGGTACTCCAGGAGATCGGTCTCGTAGGCGAGGATCTGCTGGGTGCGCAGGGAGAGTTGCTGGTCCCAAGGGCGCGGCAGGCCCAGGGCCTCGTTCCACGCGGGCAGTTGCAGTGAGCGGGTTCGGGCATCCCGGGAGAGGGTGACGCCCAGGGCTTCCAGCGCGATGCGCACGATATTGTTCTCGGGTTGGGCCTCGGAGAGGCCGAGGCTATTGACCTGAACCCCGTAGCGGAAGCGGAGCATCCGCTCGTCCTCGATGCCGTAGCGCTCGCGGCCGAGTTCCGACCAGAGCGCGGTCATCGCCCGGCATTTGCAGGTTTCCTCCACGAAACGGATGCCGGCGTTGAGGAAGAAAGAGATCCGTCCGAAAACTCGGCCGAGGGTTTCCTCGGGGACGTCCTCCCGGGCGCGCACGGCGTCGAGGACGGCCACGGCGTTGGCCATGGCGAAGGCGATTTCTTGCACCGGGGTCGCTCCGGCTTCCTGCAGGTGGTAGGAGCAAATATTGATGGGATTCCACTTGGGGATCTCTTCCACCGTGTAGGCGACGATATCGCTGGTCATGCGGATAGACGCCTCGGGGGGAAAGACATAGGTGCCCCGGGACAGATATTCCTTGATGATGTCGTTTTGGGTGGTGCCCTGAAGGGTGTCGGGGCGGACGCCCTGGCGTTCGGCGGCGGCGACGTAAAGTGCGAGTAGCCAGGCCGCGGTGGCGTTGATGGTCATGGACGTATTCATCTGGTCCAAGGGGATCTGGTCGAAGAGAGTGGCCATGTCGTCGATGTGGCAGATGGGCACGCCCACCTTGCCCACTTCGCCTCGAGCCAGGGCATGGTCCGAGTCGTAACCGGTCTGGGTGGGTAGGTCGAAGGCCACCGAGAGCCCCGTCTGTCCGCTGGCCAGATTGCGGCGATAGAGCGCATTGCTGGCCTGGGCCGAGGAGTGGCCCGAATAGGTGCGAATCAACCAGGGGCGGTCGGGGTGTTCGAGGTGGGGTGTCTTCGGCATCGAGGTCTCCGGGGCCAGGGTCGGGTTCGGGCTTTCGGTGGGGTTGCCCGAGTCTAAGTATTTGAGAAAACTAACGAAAATCGAATCCCGCAACAAATCTTGGAGGATTTGGCTGGGGATCTCTCGGGCGCCGGGTGGAAACCTCGAAGCGCCGCTCCAGGACACGGGGCATTGGGTGCTGTGGACTTCGTTTTGGAATCTCGAAAGAGGCGGCGTGCGCTACGCTGCGTCCCCCCGCCGGGCGGACTTCCGGTGGCGCAAACTCGGAGCGCGTTCCTCTCCCCATGGCCCTTAGTTCAGAATTCCCTGTGGATCTCGAAGCGGCAATCCTCGATCTCAAGCGCGAGCGCAATGCGCTGATCCTGGCCCACTACTATCAGGAGGATCCGATCCAGGACCTGGCCGATGTGGTGGGCGATTCCCTGGCTCTGGCGCGGGCTGCCCAGACGGCGGATTGCGAACTGATTGTTTTCTGCGGCGTGCACTTCATGGCCGAGACCGCGGCGATCCTCAATCCCGGTCGTCCGGTGGTGGTGCCCGACTTGGACGCGGGTTGCTCCCTGGCCGATGGCTGCCCCGCGGACGCGTTCGGCGAGTTTGTGGGCCAGCACCCCGGGGCGAAAGTGTTGACCTATATCAACGCCTCGGCGGAAGTGAAGGCCATGAGCGACCTGATCTGCACCTCATCCAACGCGGTGAAGATGGTGGAGTCCATGGGGGACGCTCCCCTGATCTTTGCTCCGGATCGCCATCTGGCGCGCTGGGTTTCCAAGCAGACGGGCCGAGAGGACCTCATCGTCTGGCCCGGGGCCTGCGTGGTTCACGAGCAGTTCAGCGCGCGCGAATTGGCCCGGCTCAAGGTGCGCAACCCCGAGGCCGACGTGCTCGCTCACCCCGAGTGCGATCAGAGTGTGCTCGACCAGGCGGATTTCGTGGCCTCCACCACGGGGATCATCCAGCGCGCGGTGGAGTTTCCCGAGCGCCCCTCCATCGTGGCTACCGAGGAAGGCGTCTTCCATTCGATTCGCCAGCAGGCGCCGGACAAGGTTCTGATCCCGGCGCCCGGGGCCGACGAAAGTTGCTCGTGCAGCCTGTGTCCCTACATGCGCCTGAATACCCTGGAGAAGCTGTACCTGAGCCTGCGGGATCTCGGACCCGAGGTCAGCGTCGATCCGGTCATCGCCGAGCGCGCCCGGGTGCCCATCGAGCGCATGCTCGAACTCTCTTGACTCGGGCTTGCGGGGCCTGACCGCCCGCCCGAGCGGTCAATTCGTCGCTTGGGTTGGCGGGGAAAGTTCCAGTACAGCCAGCGCGGCGGCGGCCGCGGTTTCGATGCGGAGCGTGGCTGTCGTTAAGGCCATGGGCTGGGCTCCGGCTGCGACCAGCGTCGCATACTCTTCGGCGTCGAAGCCGCCCTCGGGACCGACGAGAAGCAGTCGGTCGCCGGGGGGTTGATTGAGCAGCACCCGGGCGGGTTCGCCGCCGGCATCCATCAGCAGGGTCAGGCTTTGGGCCGGCGCCTGCTCGAGGCTCTCCAGGGGCGTGGCCGGGGGGTGAAGGGTCGGCTGCCAGGGTCGACGGCTCTGTTTGCAGGCCTCGCGCAGAACTCGCGACCAGCGCTCGGGCGTCTCCGCCCTGGCGAGGACGACGCTTCGGCGGGCCAAGAGGGGTGTGAAATCCGTCATGCCCAGTTGGGTCGCCATGGAGAGCAGGGTGGCCAGTCGATCTCCTTTGGGCAGGGCGCTGGCCAAGTGGACCCGGTGCGCCGGCGGCGGGTGAACCGTGCGTTCCTGCACGATGCCCGAGGCGCTTCGCCGACCCGCCTCGGCGAGAACGATTCGGGCGGTGGTGCCGGCTCCATCGCACACCGTGGCCTCGGCCCCCGCTTGCAAGTGGCGCGCACGGGTGGCGTGCCGGGCCTCCGCGGGATCCAGGGCGACGGTTTCGCCCACGCCGGGGATCGTCTCGGCATAGAACCATTTTTCACTCACGGCTCAGGTCACTCACGGCTCAGATCACTCCCTGCTCAGGTCACTCCGGGTGGGTTGGACGGCGCTGCATGATAGACGTCGTAGCGAACGAGTTTGCCCGAGTGGCTGTCCACCCGGGGGCCGGGGAGTACCGGCGCGCCCGGCGGGCGCTTGACCACAACTCGCCGAGCCCCGCTGGCCAGGGCCGCGGCAAGCAGTTCCGTGTCCGTGGAGTTCGTGCCCACCAAGCGCCGAAGCAACTGGATCTCGATCCGCGGGAGGGCGGCTTTCGCGCGGGGGGGCGCGGGGTACATGGGGTCGATATAGACCGCGTCGGGCGGCGGGTCGAGTTGGCCCAGGCGTTCCCGGGCATCGGCGCAGCAAATTTGGATTCGCCCGGCGGCCTCCTGGAGTTGCGGGTCCGCCAGGGCGCGGGCGCGCCCGTCCTCGAGGAGGGCCGCCATGACGGGCGAGCGCTCGACGGCGAGGACGCGATGGCCGAGGGTGGCCAAGGCGAACGCGTCGCCGCCAAACCCCGCAGTGGCATCCACCACGAAGCCCGGCTTGCGACCGATGGCCCGGGGCAGGGGTTGCCCCGCCAACCGCCGGCCGGCCCCGCGGACTTCGCTGCGGATCGACCAATCCACCCGGGCGTAGCCCGCCCGTCGCTCGCTTCCCGCCCACAGTTCAAGGCCCTGGGCCGAGGCGACCAAGAGCAGGTGCTCGGGGTTCGCCTCGCTGGGGCCGCAGAGCGGCAGGCCCAGCCGATGGGCGAGTTCGCTGCTCGGGCGTCGCGGGCCCTCCTCGCCCGGAAGGTTGAGGACCGCCACAGGATCTGGGTGATGGCCACCGCCGACCCGATCGGGCTTGGGGCTCTCAACGCCCAGCGGCGGCCTGCTCATTCTCCCAGAGCGAGAGTACCTGGCCGCGGTCGGGCCGGGTTCTTCCTTCCAATGTGTCCCGATAGACCGGGTCAATGGCTTCGGGTCCGTACCGGCGCTCCACCCGCAGCCAGGCGGGACTGGCATCCCGAAAAGCGGTCCAGCCCTCGCTCAGGCGTTCATGGAAACCCGAGGCCCCCCAATCGCCCACGCGCTTCTGCGCCTGGGCGGGGGCGAAAAAGAACTCGCGCTCGGGGCCGGGCAGGGCGTCGTCATTGGGGCTCTCTTCCCAGTGGGTCACCCCGATGCGCTGGCTATGGCGCAACTGGCTGCCGAAGTGGGTGTGGATCGCGCGGGTGATGCTGTCGCTTCCCGCCATGTCGACAAAGACCACGGGCCGGGTGGCCGGCAGGGAGTCGATGGCGCCGTATTCCACGACCTGGTCGTAGCAGCCCAGGCTCTTGACGAAATCCAGGTTGCCCGGCGAGGTCAGCCCGATGGGTTGAGCCGAACCGGTTTGCTTGAGGCGAGAGGCCAGGGCGATGGAGGTCTTGCTCGAAGCGCTGGAGATGAGCACCGCTTCGGCGCCGTACAGGTCGTTATCGGCCAGGGAATCCTCCGAGAGAAAGGAGGTCATGAACAGCCCGCGCATCAGGATCATTTCGTCTTCGTGTTCCGCCGAGTAGAGGGGGTCTGTGTCCACCGGGCTGTATTGGTTGTAGAACAGCGAAAGGTCGGCACGGTGGGCGGCGCCGTCCACGATGGACGTGGCGCTGGCCGAGGCCGGCTGGATGCACAGGTAGTTGGACATGGGGTAGAAGCCGAAGCAGCGGGTTCCTACAGCGACCTCCGGATGGGTGGAAGCGACGACGTCGCCGTACCCCATGGTGGGCAGGCGACCCCAGCCCTCCTCGGCCGGGAAGAAGCGCCAGTAGCCCAGCAGATCTCCCGCCGCCGCGTAGGTGATGTTGTTGGCGGTGAATGCGAAGCGGTCGACTCGGAAGAGGACCTCGCCCGGGGCCAGGTCGGCTGAGATCGTTCGCTTTTGAAAGCGGGTCTCCCGCCATTGGCTCTTGTTGACCAGGAAGTCGAGGTTTGCGAGGTCGGTCATGTGTCGTTGCTCCGGGTGATCTCGGCGCGCTCCGGGGTAGGGGGACGGCCGCCGAGTGGGGGGGGGAAGGATGGGGAGGGCACTTTCCGGGGGGCGCGCGTCGCTCCGCCGTCGCCCTATCGTATGGCTCCGCATGGGGGGTGTCCATGACCGCCGTCCACGGCTTTAGATCGCCGCCTGCAAGCCCGGGTGGGCTGGGCGATAGTGTGGCTGCCTCCCCGGGCCGCAGCGAAAGAAAGAGGACAATGTGACCGAACTCGTTCTGGAGTCGCCGCGCGCGCGCGGCCTATTCGTTTTGACCGCGCATCCCGAAGGCTGCCGGGTGCTCGCCCAGCGCCAGATTGAGCGGGCCGAGGCCGCGTTCGAAAAACCCCTCGCTGGGGCCCAAGGGAAAACGGCGCTGATCCTCGGGAGTACCAGTTTCGGCTACGGGAGTTCCACGGGCATCGCCCTGCGACAGGCGGGCTTTGAGCGCATTATTGGGATCGGGTACGAGACCCCTCCGGTCTTTCGGGGCGAGAAACTCGCCATGTCTTCCCCGGGTTGGTATCTCACCCACGCGCTCCATGGCGGCGACCCCGCCTATCAGACCTATCTCGGGGACGCGTTCGCAGCCACCACCCGGGACCGCATAGTGGACGACCTGAAACAGCAGGGCATCGCCATCGACCTCGTCGTGTACAGCGTGGCGGCGCCTCGGCGATCACACCTGGGCCAGGAATGGAATTCCTCTCTGCTTGTGCTGGGGGATCCCCTGGACGTGATGGGGCTGAGCTTTAAATCCGGCAAACTCGAGCCCATCACGGTTGCGGCGGCGGATGAACTCGCGGTGGAGCATACCCGGCGGGTGATGGGGGGCGACGACCTGGAGATGTGGGTCAGTGCGCTGCTCTACTCGGGCTTGGCCGCCGAGGGCATGACGGTCACCGCGCTTTCCTATATCGGTCCGGACCTGGCTCCCCTGCGCCGGATGTATTGGGACGGCGCTTTGGGTGCGGCCAAGAAGCACATTGACGCCACCACGGCGGCGCTCAATACCCGTCTGGCCGAGCGGGTGGGGGGCAAGGCGCTCAGCGTGATGAACCCCGCCGTGGTCACCGCGGCCTCGGTCGCGATCCCCGCCATGCTGCGGTACGTGTCGGATTATCTCGGCTGCGACGCGGCGGGGAAGGGCGTTTATGCCGACCCCCTGGAGATCGGAATCGATTTTACCCGGGCTCTCTACGGTGAGGGCGAGGGCGGGGGCAACGGTGAGGGCGAAACCTGGCGCGAAAAACTCGACGGCGAGGGCCGGCTCCGCTTGGACCAGCGCGAACTCAAGGCCGATCTCCAGGGGGCCATCGCGGAACTCTGGGCCACGGGTGAACCTGGGGATCCCCCGGAGATCACCCGGAGCGGGCTCGAACGCTTCAAGCGCGAGTACGCGATGCTCTATGGCTGGCAAGTGGAGGGGGTCGACTACTCGGCGCCGTGCACCGTGGACCCGGCGCTTGGCTCCGAGCAGCGGGTGTTCAACCTGCTGGATTGAAGCCGGTCCCTAGGAGGCGCGCTCGGTGTGCGCCGCGATGGCCTCGACGATGGGCGTCCAGGCGCCCGGGGGCAGGTCGTGCCCCATCCCCTCAATGGCGAGGAATTGGGCGCCGGGGATCGCGTCCGCGGTGGCCTGGCCCGCGGCCAGGGGGATCAAGGGGTCGTCGGCCCCGTGGATCACCAGGGAGGGCACAGTCAGGCTCGACAGGGCCTCGGCGCGCGAGCCCGAAGCGATCACGGCGGCCATCTGGCGCGCGATGCCGTCCGGGTCGAAGGCCCGGTCGTAGACCCGGCCGGCGAGGGCGCGCTGCTTTTCGGCGTCGTAGGCGAATCCCTTTTTCAAGCCCTTGCCGGTAAAGGCCCGGCCGGTGCGCACGCTGTATTCCAGGTAGGCCTCGCGCTCCCTGGGCGCGGGTTCCACGAGCGCCGCCTGGGCCTCGGGGGTGGGGCCGGGCAGGGCGGGGTCGCTGGTGGACGACATGATCGACGTCATGCTGCGGACGCGCTCGGGAAATTGCAGCGCGGTTTGCTGGACGATCATCCCCCCCATGGAGATGCCTGCGATATGGGCGGATTCGAGCCCCAGGGCGTCCATCAGGCCGATTACGTCCCCCGCCATGTCGGCGAGGGTGTAGGGGACGTCGGGAAGCTTGCCGCCCTGTCGGGCCGCCAAGATCTCGGCGATGGAGGGCGGGGCGGCCTCGGGAAAATGCGTCGAGAGACCCACGTCCCGGTTATCGAATATGACGAGGAAGTGGCCGGTCTCGGCGATGCGCGCGCAGAGGGCCGGGTCCCACTGGATCAACTGGGTGCCCAGGCCGCGCAGCAGGAGCAGGGGCCGCGCGTCGGGGTCGCCGAAGGTCTGGTATTCGAGGGTGATGCCGTTGGCGGGGGTGGAGGGCATGGCGTTCTCTCTTCTCTCTTTTTTCTTCTCTCTTCGAGGGACTTGGGGCTAAGGCCAGGGGCCGAGGGCCGGCGGCGGGGGAAGATGATTTTGACCGGGGGTCCGGGTGCGACTCTTGGGCGAGGCTAGCCAGTTCGGGTCCAGGCAGCGATCTCGCTCCCTTCGGGCTCCGGGGCCGTCTCAATCCAGTAGCGACGCATCGTTGCGCCGTCTCTGTGGGAGACGGTCTCCGCATCGAAGACCCCCCCGTTCTTCTCGACTACGCGAAGCGAGGGAAGATTCGTTGCGGTGACGGTGAGCAGGGCCCGGGCGATGCCGATCCGGCTCGCCTCGCCCAGGGTCTGCCGGAGGATTTCGCTGGCATGGCCCCGTCGGCGCGCGGTGGGGCGCACCGCGTAGCCGATATGCCCGCCATCGCGATGCAGCAGGGGACTGAGGCGCCGGCGAAGGTTGCTCTGCCCCACCAGTTCGTTCCCATCGAAGAAGAGGAAACGACTCATGGGGACCAGGCCCACGGGCAGATTGCGATCGTGCTCGAAGCGGTCGGCGAGATCGAAGTACTCATCGGGAGCGGACAGCAGGACGTCCAGTTTATCCAGGACCTCTTCTTCCGCGTCGCGAAACTCCCGGGCGAATTCGAGGAA
>LWDU01037362.1_pt1 | contig 44973 bp, 42 predicted proteins | sample 727161 | NCBI WGS metagenome assembly LWDU01 (sample SAMN04566230, study PRJNA314399) | hydrothermal vent metagenome | isolation source: deep sea hydrothermal plume seawater | place: Mexico: Gulf of California, Guaymas Basin | collected 2004-07-11
ATCTGGAACAGATGATCCACATCTCCAACTCGCTCGACGCGAAGCTGGAGGAAAAGGCCGCCGAACTCGACGCGACCGATCCGGCCAAGGCGAAAGCGGTGCGCGAAACCGCGCTTTTCTATGTTCGCCAGCGCACGCAGGATTTGCTCACGCAGATGGCGGTCAGCGTGCAGGGCTATCTCGCGCTCGACCTGGTGAAGAAGAACAATGTCGAGCTGGTGAAGGGCGTCGACCGCGCCAGCACCACCACGGTGGGCGCGCTGCGCACGGCCGTGACCGTGGCCGAGGCGATGACCAACCAGCGGCTCGTGCTGGGCCAGATCACTGCGCTCAACGACACCACTGCGGGGATCATCGACAGCACCAGCACGCTGCTGCGCGACCAGACCGGCAAGATCCACGAACAGGCCGCCGCCAGCACGATCCCGCTGGAAACGCTGCAACGCGCTTTCCAGAACATCTACGACACGATGGACGAGGTCGACAGTTTCAAGCTGCGCGCGCTCGACAGCATGAAGCAAACCGTCACGCTGCTGAGCGACGAGGTCGAGAAATCGAAGGGCTACATCGCTCGCGCCGAAGGCCAGGCCCAGGCGCAGAAGCAGGTCGCGCAGAGCGATTTGCTGAGCATCGAGGGCTGAGGACGGCACGGTGAACGATCTCACCCGCGACAGCGACCGCATATTGTCCGAAGGCAAATCGCTGGTGCGCGACAATCGCGAGGGCGGCCGGCACCGCCGCGCGCCCTCGATCGGCCAGGGTTCGGCGCGCGTGAAGCGCAACAACTGGATGAAGCGGGTCACCTACTTCGTCGGTGCGGTTTTCGCGATTTTCGTTTCCGCGTCGATCGCGGGGCTGGTGCTCGAGGGAATCGGTTTTGCCGGAGTCATGGCAGTGGCGCTGGCGGTCGTTGTCGCCGCATGGGTGTTCACCAACTACCCCAAGGTAAAGGTCCCGACGCGGACCGACATCAACAAGGGCAACGTCCAGCAGATGGTCAGCCGCACCGAACTGTGGCTCGAAGCGCAGCGCCCCGCCCTGCCCCCGCCCGCGGCGAAAATCGTCGGTGACATGGGCGTCCAGCTCGATGCGCTGGGCCTGCAGCTCGACGGGCTCGACCAGAACCATCCCAAGGCGCGCGAAGTGCGCAGCCTGGTGGGCGAGCAATTGCCGCAGATGATCGACAGCTACCAGCGCATTCCGGCGCATCTGCGCCAGGAGGAACGCGCGGGCGCGACACCCGACCAGCAGCTGACCGACAGCCTTGGCAAGATCAGCGGCGAGATCGATTCGATCACTCGTCAACTGGCCGAAGGATCGCTCGACGATCTGGCGATCAAGCATCGTTATCTCGACTACAAGTTCGGCGAAGGGGCGCAGACCAGCCCGCAGCTGGAGGACAAAAGCTGATGCGCGTTCCGATTTCGCACGATCTGGGCAAGGACGAGGTCCGCCGCCGGTTGAAGGACCATGGCCATGAGATCGGCCAGTACGTCCCTGGCGGATTGGCGGATGTCTCGACCAGCTGGCCGAGCGAGGACCGCATGGACCTCGCGGTGCGCGCCATGGGCCAGGGGGTGGACGGCTGCGTGATCATCGAGGACACGCAGGTGATATTCGAGGTCAACCTCCCTCCCGCGCTGTCTTTCGTCGAGCCGATGGTCGCCAGCGCTATCCGCCAACAAGGCCAGAAGCTGATCGCGCCCAAGTAGATCCGTGCGCGGAGGTGAGACGGTCCGCGCTGACCGGTTTTAAAGACTTCGGAACGTTTCGCGCGCTAGCGCGCTTTGCCTTGAGGTGGCTTTGCGACCGGTTACCAACTGGTACGCCACCTCGGGGGGAAATTTGTTGGTGAATGGGGCCGCGCGTATGCCGGTATCAAGCGGGACGGGATCCAGTCTCAGGGATTTTCTCAGGCAGGGCACGGCCGATGATCACGCTCGTCTCGACGAGCGGCTCGGCGCAATGGCGCTGGGCGATCGTGCAAGCTATGCGGCCTTCCTCGCAATGCAGTATCGAGCGCGGCGAGGGATCGAAAGCTGGCTGGGTCTGCACCTTCCCGACACCGCGCCGCCTAAACAATGCGCGCTGATCGCCGAAGATCTTGCATCCTTGGGCGAAACCGTGCCCGAAGATGTCCCGGGCTTCGAACTCGAACAGGACGACGACCCATTCGGCCTGTGCTGGGTCCTGGCGGGATCGGCGCTGGGCAACCGGGCAATGCTGGTACAGCTCCAACGCGCCGAACCGGAACTGCCGGTGCGGTTCCTTTCCGACCCGGCAATGATGGAATACTGGCGCAGCCTCTTGCCCCGGCTCCGCCAACCCCACGCCCCAGGGGCTGATGCGGGCACGCTGCGCGCCGCACGGACGACCTTTGCGCATTTCGATGCGGTTGCCTCGGGCAGCGCAATGCGTAAGGCGGCATGATGAACCCGCAGGACGTCAATCTCACCAATTGCGATCGCGAGCCGATCCACCAGCTCGGTCGCATACAGGACTTCGGCGCGCTGATCGCGGTCAATGCCGATTGGTTCGTGGCGCATCGCTCGACCAATCTGAAAGAGATCCTCGGCGCGGGTCGCGACCTCGATATCGGGGCGCGGCTCAGCCGGATTTTCGCCCCCGCTGCGCTCGAACAGCTGCGCAGTTCGGCGGCCGCGCTATCCTTTCCCGATCAGGTCGAACGGATCTTCGGTATCGCCCTGTGCGAGGACGGTGACCTGTTCGACTGTGCGCTGCACACTTCGGGTGGCAACACCGTGATCGAGATCGAGCGGCATGTCGAAGGCGATCTGAATCGCCAGCTCGCTGTCCTGCGGCCGATCATGAACCGGCTCGAAAAGCATACCGAAGTCGAATCGCTGGTCGCCGAAGCGGCGCGCCAGCTGCGGATGGCGCTGCAGATCGACCGGGTGATGGTCTATCGCTTCCGCGACGATCTGTCGGGCGAAGTCATTGCCGAGGCAGCGCGCGACGATCTCGAGAAGTTCCACGGACTGCGCTACCCGCGATCGGATATTCCCGACCAGGCCCGCGCGCTGTACGTGCGCAACCGCTTCCGCATCATCGCCGATGTCGATGCTCAACCGGTGCCGATCGAACCGGGCGTGTCGATCGATGGCGATCCGCTCGATCTCAGCATGAGTTCCCTCCGGGCGGTTTCACCGATCCATATCGAATATCTCAAGAACATGGGCGTGGGCGCCTCGCTGTCGATCTCGATCATCATCGGCGGCAAGCTGTGGGGGCTGTTCGCCTGCCACCATTACGGGCCCAAATTGCTGCCCTATTCGCAGCGCACCGCGGCGGAGCTGTTCTCGGAATATTTCTCGCTGACGCTCGACCGCACGCTCGCCCGGCAGATCGCCGAGCGGCGCGAGCGCGGGCGCGAAATGCATACCAAGCTGATGCGCGATGTGGCCGCGGGTACGCCACTATCGTCCAGCCTGCCGATGATCGAGCCGATCATCCAGCAGGCGATCCCGCATGACGGGGCCAGCATCTTCGTCGAGGATATCTACGACGCCCGCGGCGCCGCGCCGAACGAGGAAGAGTTCCGCGCGATCGTGCCGAGCCTCAACGCCGCTGCGACCAGTCGCATCCTCGCCAGCGATGCCATCGCCGACCGCTTGCCGCGTGCCGAGCGGTTCGCCGATCGTGCGGTCGGTGCGCTCATCATCCCTGTTTCGCGGACTCCGCGTGACTATCTGGTGCTGTGGCGCAAACCGCTGCAACAAACGGTCACCTGGGCGGGCAATCCCGAAAAGCCGGTCGAGACCGGCCCCAACGGGGCGCGCCTCACTCCCCGCAAGAGCTTCGAGGCATGGCAGGAAACGGTCGAGGGGCGCGCTGAGAAGTGGACCAGCGCGGAGGTCGAGATTGCCGAGGGCCTGCGTGTCACCTTGCTCGAGATCATCCTGCGCCTCACCGACGAAGCGGTCACCGAGCGCGCCCGCGCGCAGCAGCAGCAGGAATTGCTGATTGCCGAACTCAACCACCGCGTGCGCAACATCCTCAATCTCATCCGTGGATTGATCAACCAGTCGAAAGGCGAAGCGCGCGACATCGAAGGGTTCGTCGAAATCGTCGCCGGCCGCGTCCGTTCACTGGCCTCGGCGCATGACAACATCACCAAGGGCAACTGGTCGCACGCCCCGTTTTCGGAACTGATCGAGACCGAAATCAACGCTTATATCGCCGCGCAAAACGACCGGCTCGTACTGACCGGGCCCGAAGCGATGATCGCGCCCGAAGCCTACACGGTCATGGCCTTGGTGATGCACGAAATGATCACCAACTCGGCCAAGTACGGGTCGTTGAGCGACCAGTCCGGGACGCTAGAGATCAATGTCAGTCGCGACGATGACGACGGGCTCTGCGTCGACTGGCGCGAACGCGGCGGTCCACCGGTCAAGCCACCGCAAAGGCGCGGTTTCGGTAGCACGATCATCGATCGCTCGATCCCGCACGAATTGGGCGGCACTGCCGAAATCAGCTATCGCCTCGAAGGCGTCGAGGCGCGCTTTTGCATTCCCGCCCGGTACGTCGAATGGCGCGTACGCGACGGCCGCGACGGCCCGGTGGACCCGCAGGCGGTCCCCTCTCGAACCCCGACCGACGACTTGCCCGAAAGCGTCCTGCTGGTCGAAGACAGCATGATCATCGCTCTCGATGCCGAGGACTGCTTGCGCGAATTGGGGGTCGAGAAGGTCGAGGTCGAAAGTTCGGTGGCCGCGGCGCTCGATACGCTGGGCAAGTCCGCGCCCGCGCTGGCGATCCTCGATTACAATCTCGGCAAGGAAAACAGCGAACCCATAGCACGCAAGCTCAAGGAACTGGGTGTGCCCTTCTGGCTGGCGACGGGTTACGGCGAGATGCAGGACCGGCTCGAGGAACTCGGTGCAGCGGGCCTCCTGACCAAGCCCTACGGCAAGGATGAGCTACGCGAGATCTTGGGTAGTGCCGCAGCAGAATAGCCCTTTCGCCATGCGCGGCGCGGTTCAGTTGAAGAAGCGCTGGCGGTAGTAGAAGCTCGCTGCCACCGGATTACCCGCGCCATCGCGTGCAGGTTCGAACCGCAATTGCTCAAGAGCCAACCGGCAGACGGCGGCATCGGTCTCGGGAAACGGACTGGGGCGATAGATGCTGCACGCGGTAGCGCGGCCCTGAGCCGAAACGCCCAAGCGCACGATCACCGATTCACCGATCCGCGCCTGTCGCCCGCCCGGTGGGATGGGGAATGCGCTCGCATCGGTGATGGCACGCACGAGCACCGGCTTGGTTGCCGCGCCCCCGCCTTGCCCCCCGCCGCCTTCGCCACTGCCCGTACCTTCGCCGCTGCCCGTACGCCCGGTGCCCTGCCCCTCGTCCGTCGCACCCGCGCTGTCGGCGGTGCCGGTCGACGAGGCGCGCGGTGCGGGCGGATCCTCGCGCAGCCGCCTTTCCGGTTCGGGCGCCGTTACCGGGGCGGGCACCGCCTCGCGCCCCGGCTCGCCCTGCGCGCCCTCGGGTTCGGGCGCGGTCGGCTCGGGCTCCTCCTCGGGGGTGGTGACGGTCACGCTGAAGGCGGAAACGACGGTGCGCTCCACCCCTGCCACAGCCGTGGGGGCCAACGCTCGCGCCAGCAGGTAGAACAGGGCGACATGGATCAGCGCAATCAGCGCGATCACCCACGGGTTGAGGCGTTTGCGGGTCTGCGAATAGCGCGTCGGAGGCTCGACCATGGCGCGATCATGACAGCGACACCCACCCCGGTCCAGCACACATGAAAAAGGGCGGCCCCCGCGAAGAGGACCGCCCCGTGTTCTGCCCGCGGGACCGAAGCCCCGCAGAGAGTATACTTAGTAGCCGAAGATCAGCGAGACGCTCGCTGCGCGCGGCGCGCCAATCTGGGCGAAACCGAAGTCGTCCAGCGAACCGCCGAAGAACCCGATGTAGTATTCGTCGAAGAGGTTCGTCACATTGAGCTGCAGCGCGACATCCTTGCCGAACGGATTCTGAGTGATCGTCCAGCGAATGTCGAGATCAACGAGCGTGTACGAAGGGGTCTTCGCATCGAAGGTGAAAGGCGTGCCATCGGACAGCTCGCCGTCAATCGGCAGATTGGTGTCATTCAGGTAACGCGGGCCGGTGTGCTTGACCTGCGCACCGAACTCGACGTCACCCAGCGCGACCTGGCCGCGGGCACCAAACGAATACTGCGGAGTACCGGATTCCGACTTGCCGCCGGTCGGCAGGAAGACGGGGAGGCCCGCACCATCGAAGCCATCCTGCACGTCATCCTTGATCTCCGAGTCATTGTAGGAACCGAAGACATAAAGAAGCGTGCTCGGCGTCGGACGCCAGGAGATCGATCCGTCGATGCCATACTTGTCCACGCGACCGAGGTTACGGAACACGTATTCACCTTCGCCATCGTTGGCTTCAGGATCGAACGCGGTTGCCAGACGGTTGTTGTAGCGCGTGTAATACGCACCCAACTGCGCCTCGATATTGCCGCTGCGGAAACGCAGGCCAAGATCGAAGCTGTCCGTGGTTTCCGGAACCGGACGGGCAAAATCCGCGTCAGCGAAATACAACGAGTCGTACAGCGGATCCGTGCCCGGCACCGACAGGCCCTTCGCATAGTTGGCGAAGATCGAGGCATCGGGGGTGAAGTCGTAGGTCAGCCCGATGTTCGGAAGCAGCTTGTCGTAGTTATAGGTACGCGACTGCGGTGCGCTGTGGTCATCGTTGAACGGCGCGTCGATGTAGTTCGACAGGTCCTGACCCGGCGTAGGGCAATCAACGAAACCGCCGGCCGAAGTCGTGAAGCAGTTCTGGTTGAGTTCGCGCTTGAAGAACGGGGCTCGGAGTCCGAGCACGGTGGTCAGGTCGCCGAACTCGCCGCGATATTCGCCCGAGATCTGGTGAAGGATCGCATAGGAGAGACGATCGCGCTTGTTCACCTCATTGCCGTAAACGTCGAGCAGCGGAGCATCGATCGAGAAGACATCGACCGGCTCGCCATTCGCAAGCATGGCGCTGATCTGGCCCGTCTGGCGGTGACGTGCGCGATCCCAAGTGTAGGCCACACGGACGCGGTGATCGTCGTTGATGTCGTAAATCAGGTTGGCAACCACACCGAAGCGGTTGGTCCGAGTCTGGCTCGGATCGTTGCCGGCGATTTCATCGTCGAGATCGCCGTCGCCATTGAGGTCGCGGCCAAAGTAGTAACCGCCATTGAATGCGCCCGTGTACGAACCGCCATTGACGTTGAAGAACGACTCGCGAAGGTCGTCCGGGCCGCCGCCATTGGCCTTGACGTACTGGTAGCTCGGATCGAACGTAAAGGTCAGGGCGTCGGTGATCGCGAACCGCGAAGCGATACGGATGTTGCCGGTGTCCGACGGATTGTAGCGACGATAGAAAGCTGCGCCGCAGCCGTTGCGGTCGTCGTAGTCGACCGAGTCGCCGGGGCTGCCGGCACCTTCGTAGACCACCCGCGGGTCAACCGTGCAGGGATATTCGGCCGACTCTTCGTAGATTGAGAAGCGGATATCATCGGCACCCGGTGCGAGCAGCGTTTCGAGGCTTTCCGATCCGGCGAAGTTGTTGCGGTTGACGTTCCAGTGCCCCGACACGGCGATGAAGTCGCCATTCGACCCGAGGTCCTGCCAGATGCGACCGTTCAGCTGCGTCTTATTGATGCGACCGTAGGGGTTATAGGGAACGCCATAGGTCGTATAGCTGGCCGAGACGAACGCCTTGGTGCCCAGACCAGTGATGTCGCCGGTATCGATCATGCCAAAAGCGCGGCTATAGAGCGTATCCGTGGCGCCCGATGCAAGCACGTCGCCAACCGTCATCGTACCGACGATGCCGAAATCGTCACCGGGTTCGCGCGTACGAATATTGATCGTGCCGCCGGTCGCCGAAGCGGTCGGGCTATCCACGTCGGTGGTGCCGAGGTTGACGTTGACCGATTCGAGGATTTCGGGGTCGACCTGCTGATTGGTGTAAAGTGCGTAGTTACCCGAGTCGTTCAGCGGCAGCCCGTCGAGGGTCTGCGAGACGCGGTCGGAGCCGAAACCACGAATGGTGAAGCCACCGCCCGACGAACCCCAGGGATCGTTGTTCTGGAAGCTGACGCCCGGAACCAGGTTGACGATGTCGTTGACCGTCTGACCGGGGCGCTGGCGACGGATGATTTCTTCGCCCAGAACCTGCTTCGCCTTGGTCGTGTCCGGGTTCTCAATGCCACCGACGCCGGTTTCGCGGGCGCCCGAGACGATGATGACCGAGTCGTCGAAATCGACCGAACCGGTCGACTGTGCGGCTGCCGGAGCGGCAACCATGGCGCTGGCGGTGCTTACCACCGATGCAGCCAGGAGATATTTGAACTTCATCGAGATGATCCCTTCGTCTCGTTAAAAGTGGGCTGATGCGTCAAAGCCGCGCTCCCTCTGGCGGGAGGACGTTGCGGCAAAGCTATCTTTTTATGACAAGATCAAGACATATGTTGCAGGTGCGAGACGAATTCGCAGGGGCAACATAAAATTCCTCGGATTTCAGCTATTTACGGTAGTTGCAAAAAGGCAACGAATTCCGTTCTTCAGGGAACCGTTGCTAATTTGCCACAAATAGCGCTGCCCGGCATGGCGTCAGGCGAGATTGATCTCGCGCAGGCGCTGCATCAGGAATTCGTGACTCGAAATCGGCGCGGGGTGATCGTCAGGATGTGCCGGGTCGATGCAGGAAGGCAGCGTCTCGATCATGTAATCGGGACGGAAATGCAGGAAGAAGGGCATCGAATAGCGTGCCCGGTAGGCGGCGTCGCCGCGCGGGTTTACCACCCTGTGCGTGGTCGAACGCAGCCGGCCGTTGGTGAGCCGGTCGAGCATGTCGCCGACGTTGACCACGAGTGCACCTTCGGGCGGGGCGACGGCCTTCCAGTCCCCCTGCGCGGTCAGCAGTTCGAGCCCGGCCTCTTCGGCACCGAGCAGCAGCGTGATCGTGTTGATGTCTCCATGCGCAGCGGCACGGATGGCGCCTTCGGCTTCGGCACCCTCTAGCGGCGGATAGCGCAGCAGGCGCATCACCGAATTACCATCTTCGACGGAGGGCGCAAAGAAGCCGCGATCGAGCCCGAGGTGCAACGCTATGCCTTCGAGCACGCGACCGCCGGCTTCCTCGAATGCGCCGTAAAGCTCGCCGAAGGTTTCTCGGAAGCCCGCAACTTCGGAGGGCCAGACGTTCGCGGCCATGAATTCCGCGAGCGGATGCCCTTCGGGCAACTCGCGGCCGACATGCCAGAATTCTTTGAGATCGTGGACCTTGGCGTCCTTGGCCTTCTCCGTGCCGAACGGCGTGTAGCCGCGCGCGCCGCCACCGCCAGGGATGTGATAGGCGCGCTTCACCTCGTCGGGCAGAGCGAAGAATTCCTTCGCCAGGGCTTCTGCCCGGTCGATCAATTCCTGCGGGATACCGTGATCGCGGATGACGGCGAAGCCGTATTCGCGAAAGCTGCGCCCCAGGTCGTCGGCAATGGTCTCAAGCGGCTGTGCCAGCGACACAACCGCGATATCGGTGTTCGAATCGGTCATAATGGACCGGTCCTTTAATACGGCAGGAAGAGTCCCGCCAGCGCCGCGCTCATCAGATTGGCCAGGCTGCCCGCCGCGAGCGCGCGCAGGCCGAGCTTGGCGATCACCGGGCGCTGGTTGGGAGCCAGCCCCCCGGTCACCGCCATCTGGATCGCGATCGAGCTGAAATTGGCGAAACCGCACAGCGCGAAAGTGACGATTGCACGGCTCCGGTCGGAAAGGACGCTGGCATCCATCGCCCCCAGATCGATGAAGGCGACGAATTCGTTGAGCACGATCTTGGTGCCGAACAGACCGCCAGCGGCACCCGCCTGCTCCCAGGGGATCCCGATCAGATACATGACCGGCGCGAAGACGAGGCCGAGCAATTGCTGGAAGCTGACGTCGGGATAACCGAACATCCCGGCGATTCCGCCGAGGATGCCATTCGCCAGCGCGACCAGCGCGACGAATACCATCACCATCGCCCCCACCGCGACCGCGAGCTTGACGCCCGTTTGCGTGCCCTGTGCCGCCGCCTCGATGACGTTGGCGGGTTTGTGCCCCTCTTCGAACGTCTCGGCCACTTCGACCTCGTGCGCCTTGCCGCCTTCGGTCAGCGCAGCGGGTCCTTCGGCGCTGATGCGCGTCTTGGGCAGCACAATCTCGCCTTCGGGATCGACCCCTGCCATCTGCGCCGCGTCGCGCGCCAGCACGCTGTCGTCATCGGGCATGATGATCTTGGCCATGAGGATGCCGCCGGGCGCCGACATGAAGGCCGCCGCGAGCAGGAACGGCACCGCTTCGGCGCCGATGAAGCTGGCATAGGCGGCAAGGATGGTCCCTGCGACACCGGCCATGCCCACGCTCATCAGCGTGAACAGCCGGCTGGGCGTGAGTGCGGCAAGATAGGGGCGAACCACCAGCGGGCTTTCCGACTGGCCGACGAAGATATTGGCCGCGCTGCCCAGCGCTTCGACCTTGCTGATCCCTGTAATCCACCCGATCGCGCCGCCGACCCAGCGCACCAGCCGCTGCATGATCCCCCAATGATAGAGGATCGATACGATCGCGGCGAAGAAGACGATCACCGGAAGCGCGGCGATGACGAAGGTGTTGGTGAAGGGATTGTCCCCCATCGGTCCGAACACCGCCTCGATCCCGACCTTCGAGTAGTCGAGCAGCGCGATCACCCCGTTCGACAGCGCCTGGATCAGCTGGACGCCCCATGGTGTGCGCAGCACCAGCAACGCCATCAGCGCCTGCAGCGCAAAAGCCGATGCGACCACCCGCAGGCTGATTCGGCGCTTGCCCGTCGAAAGCAGGAAAGCGATCAGCAGGATCGCCAGGATACCGACGAGATTGATCAGAATGGGCGTCATCGGTTTCCTTCGGCGCGGACAAGTTGCGGATGAAATCAGCCGCTGTCTTGCGTGCGCCGCCGCAATAGTCAATTTTCGGGAACCGCCGACGGCCTCGCCGTCCACGAAACTTGTCGAGGCCGAGTGATGACCCAACCCGCCAACGAGACCCGTCTCGCCGCTGCAGCCATGCCCTTGGGGTTGTTCGTCTATACGCTGGTCTATGGCGGGATGACGGTTCTGGCGGGCGTACTCGCCTATAAGCAGGTCCAGCTCTGGCCGACCGAACTGGCGGTCGAATCGGGCATTTTCGCCTTCCTGCTGCTGGTCGTCATCTCCAGCACGATGGCGCAGCTTTACGGCGAAAAAATCGCCAACCGCATCGTCTGGTGGGGTTTCGTGCCGCTGCTGCTCGCCTCCTTGCTGATGCAGCTGGTGCTCAACCTTCCCGCCTCGGTCGAGATGGTCGAGTTCCGCGGTGACGATCTGGCCGCCTTCGAGCGGGTCCATGCGACGCTGTGGCGCGTCTGGATGGCGGGCCCCGCCGCCTATATCGTCTCGCTGTTGCTCAATGTATGGATCTTCTCACGCTTGCGTGGGTCATCCGAGGGCGGGTCCACGCTATCGCTGATGGCACGCGGCGCGGTGGCTTCGGCACTCAGCCAGGCAATCGATTCGGTGATTTTCATCACGCTGGCATTCTACGGCCAGTTCGAAATCACCAATCTGCTGATCGGCCAGGTGCTCGCCAAGGTCGCACTTAGCATCGTGCTGGTACCGTTCCTCATTACCGGGGGCGTCGCCTTCGCGCGCTGGCTCGACCGCCGCTAGACGCGCTTCACATTCTCGATGAGGGTCTCGTCGAGATGGTCGCCGTGCAGCACCGACACGTCGCCTGTGGTTTCGAGCACTACGGCGCGAACCTGCCCGTAATCGAGCACATTGGCCTCGCGCAGCTTGGCGATCAGATCGCTCTTGGCGACGCGCGTGTTTGTCAGCGCATCGTCACAGAACTTGCCGTCGCGCATCAGGAAGACCGGATCGTTCTGCATCAGGTCCTCGACATGGTCGGAGGTCTTGCGCAGCCGCGCCGACGCCGCCTGGACGACGAACAGGCCCGCCATTGCGACCATGGCCTGCGCGAAGGCTTTCCAGTCGCTTGCCTGCGCCGCGCCCGCGACCAGGCTGCCCAGCGCGATCGTCATCACGAAGTCGAAATTGGTCATCTTGGACAGCGAGCGCAGCCCGTTGAGGCGGATCAGCACCACCACCCAGATGATGGCCGCGGGCGATGATATCGGGCCAGGGAGTATCGAGGATCATGCTGCCCTAACGCATGGCTGACGCAAATCTATCCCGCCAAGCGTTCAGCCCTGCAAATGGCGCGCGTGCCAGCCGACATGCTCGGCCATGAAGGTCGAGATGAAGTAATAGGAATGGTCGTAGCCGGGCTGCATACGGATGTCCGCCGGCATGTCGGCCGATTTGCAGGCATCGACCAGCAGATCGGTCTTGAGCTGTTCCTCGAGGAAATTGTCCGCCGTGCCCTGGTCGACCAGCAGGTTCGCATGGCGCGCACCGTCTTCGATCAGCGCACAGGCATCGTATTCGCGCCAGTCGCTGCGGTCATCGCCCAGATAGCCGCCCAGCGCCTTGTCGCCCCATGGGCAGTTCAGCGGGCTGACGATCGGCGAGAAGGCGCTGATCGAACGGAAGCGGTCGGGATTGCGCAGGCCGATGGTCAGCGCGCCGTGGCCGCCCATCGAATGGCCGCTGATCGCCTGCCGCTGCAGCAGCGCGGGCAGTTCCTGTTCGATATAGCTGCGCATCCGAAAATGCTGCGCCCAGGGTGCCTGCGTCGCATCGACATAGAAGCCCGCGCCCTGCCCGAAATCATAGGCCTCGTCATCGGGTACGCCCTCACCGCGGGGCGATGTGTCGGGCGCGACGAAGATGATCCCGTGCTCGGCGCAGGCAGCGCGAAATTCGCCCTTTTCGGTGACATTGGCGTGGGTGCAGGTCAGTCCCGACAGGAACCACAACACCGGCAGCTTCGCGCCGCCTTCATGTGGCGGGACGAAGACCGAGAAGGTCATCTGCGTGCCGGTGCTGGCCGAGGCATGTCGGTAGACGCCCTGCACGCCGCCATGGCTGCGCTGTTCGGAAACCGTCTCGATCCCGCCCGCCATGCTCAGAGCGCGACTTCGTAATTGGCGGTGGTCTTTGCAGCGATTTCATCGGCCGTGACGCCCGGCGCCAGCTCGACGAGCCGGAAGGGGCTGTCGTGGTCGGGCCGCTGAAACACCGCCAGATTGGTGACGATCATGTCGACCACGTTCTGCCCGGTCAGCGGAAGCGTGCATTCGGGAATGAACTTGGGGCTGCCGTCCTTGGCGTTGTGGTCCATCACCACGATGATTTTCTTGACCCCGGCGACGAGGTCCATCGCGCCGCCCATGCCCTTGATCATCTTGCCCGGGATCATCCAGTTGGCGATGTCGCCGTTCTGCGCCACTTCCATCGCGCCCAGCACGGTCAGGTCGATATGCCCGCCGCGGATCATGGCGAAGCTGGCGGCGCTGTCAAAATAGGCACTGTGCGGCAGTTCGCTGATGGTCTGCTTGCCTGCATTGATCAGGTCCGCATCGACCTCGTCCGGGTAAGGGAACGGACCGATGCCGAGCATGCCGTTCTCGCTCTGCAACGTGACATGCATGCCTGCGGGAATGTGGTTGGCGACCAGCGTCGGGATACCGATGCCGAGATTGACGTAATAGCCGTCCTGCAGCTCCTGCGCGGCGCGGGCAGCCATCTGGTTGCGATCCCAGCTCATCGGGCGCTCTCCCTTTCGCGGGTGGTCTCGAATTCGATCTTCTTGTCGTAGGGGGCGCCCACGATCATGCGCTGCACATAAACGCCCGGCAGGTGGATGCTGTCGGGATCGAGGCTTCCCGCCGGCACAACTTCCTCGACCTCGACCACACAGACCTTGCCACATGTCGCGGCAGGCAGGTTGAAATTGCGCGCGGTCTTGCGGAACACGAGATTGCCGGTTTCATCCGCCTTCCACGCCTTGACGATCGCGAGGTCGGCAAAAATGCCGTGTTCGAGGATATAGGTCTCGCTCACGCCGTCGCGATTGACGAAGTCCTTGTGCTCCTTCCCCTCGGCCACCTGCGTGCCGACACCGGTCTTGGTGTAGAACCCGGGGATGCCCGCGCCGCCCGCACGCATGCGCTCGGCCAGTGTGCCCTGCGGACAGAACTCGACCTCGAGCTCGCCCGAGAGAAACTGGCGTTCGAATTCCTTGTTCTCGCCGACATAGGAAGAGATCATCTTTTTCACCTGCTGCGTGCGCAGCAGCATGCCGATGCCTTCATTGTCGATCCCCGCATTGTTGCTGGCGAAAGTCAGCCCCTTCACCCCGCTGTCGCGGATGGCGGTCAGCAACCGTTCGGGAATGCCGCAAAGGCCGAAGCCGCCGCTGGCAATGAGTAGATCGTCCTTGAGCAGCCCGTCGAGGGCCGTCGCGGCATCGGGATAAAGTTTTCCTGCCATCAGAATACCACCACGCTGCGGATACTTTCGCCCGAATGCATCAGGTCGAAGCCCTTGTTGATTTCCTCGAGCGACAAAACATGGGTGATCATCGGATCGATTTCGATCTTCCCATCCATGTACCAGTCCACGATCTTGGGCACGTCGGTGCGCCCCTTGGCCCCGCCGAAGGCAGTGCCGCGCCAATTGCGACCCGTCACCAGCTGGAACGGACGAGTCGCGATTTCCTTGCCGGCCTCGGCCACGCCGATGACGATCGAGGTACCCCAACCGCGATGACATGCCTCGAGCGCGGTGCGCATGACCTCGGTGTTGCCGGTGCAGTCGAAGGTGTAATCGGCGCCGCCATCGGTCATTTCGACCACCTTGGCGACAATTTCGTCGCGGCTCATGCCCTTGGTGTTGAGGAAGTGGGTCATGCCGAACTTGCGGCCCCATTCCTCGCGGTCGGAATTGATGTCGATACCCACGATCATCCCCGCCCCGGCCAGCCGCGCGCCCTGGATGACGTTGAGCCCGATCCCGCCGAGGCCGAACACCACGACATTATCGCCCACCTGCACCTTGGCGGTGTTGGTCACCGCGCCGACACCGGTGGTGACGCCGCAGCCGACGTAGCAGCTTGTCTGGAAGGGCGCGTCTTCACGGATCTTGGCGACCGCGATTTCGGGCAGGACGGTGAAATTCGAAAAGGTCGAGCAACCCATGTAATGGAAGATCGGCTCGCCCTTGTAGGAAAAGCGCGTGGTCCCGTCGGGCATCAGCCCCTGGCCCTGCGTGGCCCGGATCGCGGTACACAGATTGGTCTTGCCGCTGAGGCATGATTTACACTGGCGACACTCGGGCGTGTAGAGCGGGATCACATGGTCGCCCGGCTTCACGCTGGTAACGCCTGCGCCGACCTCGCGCACGATCCCGGCGCCTTCGTGGCCGAGAACCGAGGGGAAGATGCCCTCGCTGTCGTGCCCGTCGAGCGTGTAGGCGTCGGTATGGCAGATGCCCGTGGCCATGATCTCGACCAGCACTTCGCCCGCCTTGGGCCCTTCGAGGTCCAGCTCGACAATTTCGAGCGGTTGCTTGGGGGCGAAGGCGACGGCGGCGCGGGTTTTCATGGGCAAGATGCTCCGGACGGTGGGTGCCGGCGCACCGGCCTTCGGGGCGAAAATCTGAGGTGGTGAGCCGTGCTGGGTTCGAACCAGCGACCTACTGATTAAAAGTCAGTTGCTCTACCGACTGAGCTAACGGCCCGACCACGGCGTGCCAAGCGGGGGATGCGGCAATCGTGTCAGCTTTGTCGTCCATGCCGTGCGGCAAGTTGCCGCAGCGTCCGCCCGGTCACCGGGTCGCGCCAGTGCGGGGCGATTTGCGCGGCGGGCCGGAGGACGAAGTTCCGACCGCGAAAAAGCGGATGCGGAATGGTCAGGCACGGCTCGTGCCACACGCCCCCGCTCCACAGCACGATGTCGAGATCGAGCGTGCGCGAGCGCCATCGCTGGCCGCGGCGGCGGCGTTCGAAGGCCGTTTCTATCCGCTGCAGATCACGCAGGGTTGCGCGCGGGCCGCGATCGCCCGCGATCAGCACGGCGCCATTGGCATAGCGGCGCAGCGACGGCCCGACCGGCGCGCTGTCGATCGGTCGCGCGACTGCGACCACGCGCCAACCGCTTTCTCTCAGCGCAGCCAGCGCGGCGTCCAGAACCGCACGCGGGCCGCCTGTGCCGGGCAGCCTCTGGTTGGAGCCGAGCGCCACCAGATAGCGATGCTCGTGCCTCGGCCCGGGCTCGCTCCCTGACCCGCGCGCCGCGCGCATCGCGCGGTCAGATGTCTTCGGCAATGCGGCCGTAGAGCTGCGGGCGGCGATCGCGGAAGAAGCCCATCCCCGCGCGATGCTTTTTCGCGCGTTCGAGGTCGAGCGTGGCCAGCAACACGCCTTGCTGGTCGGCGCCGAATTGGCTCACCAGATCGCCCCATTCGTCGCTGATGAAGCTGTGGCCGTAGAAGCTCTGTTGGCGATCGGCGGGGCCTTCGTGCCCGATCCGGTTGGCGGCGCAGACGGGCATGCAGTTCGACACCGCATGGCCGATCATCGCGCGGCGCCACATGCGGCTGGTGTCGAGATCGGCATCATAGGGTTCGGACCCGATGGCGGTGGGATAGAACAGCACCTCGGCACCTTTCAACGCCATGACCCGCGCGCATTCGGGATACCACTGGTCCCAGCAGATACCCACGCCGATCCGCGTGCCGAACACGTCCCACACCTTGAAACCGTCGTTGCCCGGGCGGAAATAGTACTTTTCCTCGTAACCCGGCCCGTCGGGAATGTGACTTTTGCGATAGGTCCCCATGATTTCGCCGTCGGGCCCGACCATCGCCAGCGTGTTGTAATAGTGGTGGCCGTCGCGTTCGAAGAAACTCGTCGGGATCGCCACACCGAGCTTCGCCGCGAGCTTCTGCATCGTCTGCACGCTCGGGCTCTCGAGCGTGGGATACGCGAGGCCGAACAAGGCCTCGTCTTCCTCGCGGCAGAAATATTCGCCCGCAAACAGCTCCGGCGGCAAGATGACCTGCGCGCCCTTGCCAGCAGCTTCCTCCACCAGTTCGGAAACGGCAGCGATGTTGTCGGTCGGCTCGGGGCGGGCAAGCGGCAATTGCAGGACGGCGACGGTCAGTTCTCTCATACGCGCGGAGATAGGTAACCGCTGCCGCCCGGGCAATGCTTACTGCGCCTTGCGGAACAGCAGCGTCATGCGATCGCTTTCACCGATCGCCTCGTATTTCGCACGATCCTTGTCGCCGTAACGCAGCACCGGCGGCAGCGTCCACACCCCGCCTTCCCAGTTCGCCGGGTCGTTCGGATTGGCGTTGATTTCGCTTTCCCCGACCAGTTCGAAGCCGTTGGCGGCGAAGATCGCCACGACATCCTGCTTGCGCATGTAGCCACGCTGGCGTGCGCCGTAATCGTCGTAGCTCGCTCCTTCGGGTGCGCGGTGCTGGACCACGCCGACCATGCCGTCATCCTTCAGCATGACCCGCGCTGCCTTGAGCACGTCGTCGGCCGCATTGCCGATGTTGAGCCCGTGCATCGAGCGGAAGATCAGCACGCGGTCGACCGTCCCGGCAAGTTCCTCGGGCATTTCGTCGATCTCGAAAGCGGTTACCGTATCGGCCTCGACACCGGTCATCGCCGCCACATCCGCCTTGAAGCGTTCGGTCCAGCCCTTCGCCCGCACTTCCTGGGCGCGGTTCTGGTAGGTGCGTCCGTCGCTGTCCTGATCGAAGGCGATATATTTGCCCGAACCCTGCAGATAGGGCGCGAGGACCCGGGTGTACCAGCCGCCACCCGGGCCGTATTCGGCCACGGTCATCGCAGGCGTGACCTCGAAGAACTCAAGCGTTTCCGCGGGGTTGCGGTATTGATCGCGCGCACGGTCATCGTCGCGCAGATCGGCCGCCAGAACGCCGGCGAGATCGCCCGCATGATGGTCGGCGGCAAGCGGGGTCGCAACGAAAGCGGCAACGGCGGCAGTCAGCATCAAACGCATGGCAAAAGATCTCCCTGGAATTGATGGCGCGTGTTCTGGACGTGCCGCAGGTGGATGACAAGGCGAAGACCGCTTCCTATCTGCTGCGCACAAGGAGATTGACGAGATGGCTCAACAACAAGCGATCGTTGCCGGTGGATGCTTCTGGTGCACCGAGGCGGTGATGAAGGACGTGATCGGCGTCAGCGAAGTCGAAAGCGGCTATATCGGCGGCGACAAGCCCGATCCGACCTACAAGGAAGTCTGCACCGGCAACACCGGCCATGCCGAAGGCGTCCGCGTGACCTTCGACGACGCGCAGATATCGCTCGAGCAGCTGTTCGACGTGTTCATGGGAACGCATGATCCGACCCAGCTCAACCGTCAGGGCAACGATGTCGGCACGCAATACCGCAGCGCCATCTTCCCGCTCGAAGGACAGGAAGAAGAAGCGCGTGCCGCGATTGCACGCTGGAGTGCCGAGCATCCCGGCCAGGAAGCCGTGACCACGATCGAGACCGGGACCTGGTACCCGGCCGAGGACTACCATCAGGAATATTGGGAAGGCGAAGGCCAGCGCAATCCCTATTGCCAGGCGGTCATCCCGCCCAAGCTGATGAAGCTGCGCAGGAGCTTCCAGAAATATCTCAAGGCCAACGCCTGAGGCGGACGGGGCGATGCAGATTGCGATCGTCGGCGCCGGCATGGCCGGCCTCAGCTGCGCCACGCGGCTGGCCGCTCTCGGCCACGAACTCGTCCTGTTCGACAAGGGCCGCGGCCCCGGCGGACGCATGGCCACGCGCCGCGTGGAAGCGGACGGCACCATGCTGCGCTTCGATCACGGCGCGCAATATTTCACTGCGCGCGATCCGCGTTTCGTCGAACAGGTTGCGCGATGGGAGCGCGAAGGCGTGGTCGCGCGCTGGGACGTGGCGGGCGAGGATGCGTGGGTCGGCACCCCGGCGATGAATGCGCCGATCAAGGCTATGGCTGGTCGGCACGACGTGCAGTTCGGAACGCCGATCGAGCAATTGCTGCGCGACGGGGACGGTTGGCAGCTGGACGGCGAAGGCGCGCCCGATCGGCGTTTCGATGCGGTGGTGATCGCGCTCCCCGCGGAACAGGCGGGCCCTCTGCTCCAGCCGCACGCAAGCGCGATGGGCGATCTCGCCGATGCGACCAGGTCCGACCCCTGCTGGACGGTCATGGCCGCTTTCGAACAGCGCCTGCCATCGGAGCAGGACTCGATCCGCCATCACGGCGCGATCGGCTGGGCGGCACGCAACAATGCCAAGCCCGGTCGCGGGTCCGCAGAGTGCTGGGTAGTCCAGGCCTCGCCCGACTGGTCGCGCGCGCATCTCGAAGACGAAGCAACAGCGGTCGAGACAGCTTTGCTCGATCAGCTGGCTGACGCCATCGGTGCTCCGCTTCCGCCCCGGCTGGCGATCAGCGCGCATCGCTGGCGCTTCGCCCGATCGGGCGCGGCTGGCGAAGAGGCTCTGTGGGACGCGCAGCAGCGCATCGGCGTGTGCGGCGATTGGCTGCTCGGGCCGCGTGTCGAAGCAGCCTATCTGTCGGGCCGGATACTGGCTGAAACCGTCGGCGGTCGATAACGGGCAGCGGTTCGCCGAAGCGGCGGGCGACCCGCATTGCCGTGTGTAGAAAGGGCACCTACGCCCTGATTCTACCGTGATCGCCGGAGCTTAGCGTGCCGCCCCTTACTCGATATCTCGCCGTCTGTGCCCTTCTCGCTCTGGCCTCGGGCCACCCGGGAAACGCAAAGGAGCCTGTAGAGCAGCCGGATTTCATGGCCTGCGCCGATGCGCAAGCGCACCAAGCCCTTCGTGAAACGCAATGCGCAAAACTGGCCGTGCCACTCGATCATGACGCGGTCGAAACGGACACCATCGACCTCTTCGTCCGCAAGTTTCCGGCGCATGGAGCCCCGCGTGGCGAATTATGGCTGATTGCCGGTGGCCCGGGGGAATCAGGCGCGTCCTTCTACCCTTTCGTCGACACGCTCCGCGCGGCGGCACCCGGTTACGACCTGATCGTTCCCGATCACCGCGGGACCGGCTTGTCCACGCGCCTGTGCCCCGAGGAAGAAAGCAATGGCAGCCCGGGTGGTATGGCGCTCGAAGGTGCAGAGTGGGGCAGTTGCATCGGCGCGATGCATGCCAATCCCCAGCGCACGCACTCCTTCTCGATCGGTAATGCGGCGCGGGATCTCGGCCTGCTGATGGACCGGCTCGGTGGAGACGGTCACCGTTATCTCTATGGCGTATCCTACGGGACCCAGCTGGTGCTGCGAGTGCTCACCACCGCCCCGCCTGCACGTCTGGATGGTGTAATCCTCGATTCGCTCGTCCCTGCCGACGACGATGTCCGCCACGACCTGAGCCGGCGTTCGCAAATCACCGACAGGATAGGTCGGCAAGTGCTACGCGATTGCGACGCGCAGCCCGATTGCAATCGCTATTTCGACCAACCGCTGGAACAGGCGGTGACAGAGCTGCTTGCCGATGCCGAGCTTGCGAAACCGCTCGGCCCCAACCCGAAATACACGCTCGCCGCCCTGCTCGATTTCCCGCGTACCCGGGCCATGCTGCCCTTCGTCATTGCAGGACTTCGGCGCGGCGATACCGCATGGCTCGAACATGCGAGAGCCGAATTGCGGAACATCCAGCAAAGCTTCAGCGCATTCCCGCAGTTCGGTTCTTCCATCTCGCTGGTGAGCCTGATCAGTCGCTCGGAAAACAATCGCCGCCCCGCGCAGACTGCGGAAGCGATCGATGCCGAAGAAGCCGGCCTGCTGTTTGCCAGCCCGCTCCCCCGCCACCTCTTGCCGGGCGGGTTCCCGACCTATGCCGAGCCGGACGATCTGGGCCGGATGCCCGAAAAGATGCCGCCGACGCTGGTCTTGCATGGCAAGCGGGATCCCAAGACGGCATTCGCCGGGGCCAAGGCCTATGTCGCTCGGCTGCAGAAATCGGGCGACGTCACGCTGGCAGCAAGCGAGAACGCGCCGCACTATCTGCTGATGACCGACCCCGATTTCGTCAGCCAGGAATTGACGGCCTTCTTCGGCGAATAATCAGCCTTTCGTTCGCCATCGCGCAACGAAGAAGCCGTCCAGCCCGCCGTGTTCGGCGAGCATGCCGGGATCGGTGCGTAACCAGCCTTCCCCGGTGGGGGCCAGTCCCGCGGGCAATTCCTCTGGCGTGATCGGCGCCACGGGGAGCGGTACGCCTGTCGCCTGCGCCTCGCCCTCCTCGCGTTCGAGCGAGCAGGTCGCGTAGACGAGCGTTCCGCCCGGCTTGAGCCAGCCTCGCGCACGGTCGAGCAGGGCAGACTGCAAATCGGCCATCTCCCCGATCTGCCGCGCGCCGATCCGGTGCAGCACGTCCGGATGACGCCGCGCGGTGCCCGTTGCGCTGCAGGGCGCGTCAAGCAGGATGGCGTCGAACTGGTGCCTGGGCTCCCATGTCAGCGCGTCGGCGCGCACGGTATTCGCCTTCAGTCCGGTGCGTTTGAGGTTCGCCTTGAGCAGGTCGAGCCGGCGCTTGGAAATGTCGAGCGCGGTAACCTGCCAACCCTGCGCCGCCAGTTGCAGCGTCTTGCCGCCGGGCGCGGCGCACAGGTCGAGCACATGGCGCCCCTCCCCCGCCCCCAGCAGGCGCGCGGGTAGCGCGGCAGCAAGATCCTGCACCCACCACGCACCCTCGGCAAACCCGGGCAGCGTCTCGACATTGGCCCCGCGTGGCAGGCGCAGATGACCGGGCATCAGGCTATCGGCCGATAGCTGGACCTGCCAATCCGCGGTTTGCGCCGGATCGCGGAGCGTAAGGTCGAGCGGCGGCGGTTCGGCAAGCCCGGCGGCGATCGAAGACGCGCCTTCGCCCCAACGGGCGGCGACGTCTTCCGGCAGGCTGGGCCAGTATGGCAGCGCAGCTTCGCGCTTGGTCAGCGTTGAGAACACCCCATGCGCCAGTCGTCGCGGTCCGCCCGCGAGCAAGTCCAGACCCGTGGCGACCACGGCGTGCGGCGGCGTTTCGAGCCGCAGCCATTGCGCCAGCATGAGCCGCAGGACCATGCGGGCCTTGGCATCGTGCGGGAGCGCTTTCCTCGTTGCACTGTCGATCAGGGCGTCGAGATCGACCAGCCAGCGTAGCGATTCGCCCGCAATCGCGCGCGCAAGCGCCTTGTCCTCGAATTTTCGCACATCCTTGGTGGCGCCGGCAAAGGCGATATCGAGCGTATCGCCGCGACGCAGGACCGCGTCGAGAAGGCGCAGCGCCGCACGGCGCGCATGAATTCCGGTAGGTTGAGCCATTGCGCGCCCCTACCCGCACTTGAAACCGTGCGCCAGCTTGCGCATTTCACTCATATGACCGAGCGCGCCACCCAACGTCCCGAAGGGTTCGAGAAACCAGCCCACTGGACCAACGATCCGCCCCCTCCGCCCAAGTCGAGCGACGATAAGGAGGAGTTGAGCCCGACGCGCTACGGCGACTGGGTCAAGGACGGGATCGCGATCGACTTCTAGCGCCTGCCGTGCCGCGTCGCGCGCGGGCAAGGAAACGTATCAGATTGCCTTGAGCGCAATCTTCAACCCGTCTTTCGGCTTGGGGATGGGCCAAGCTTGCCAGTCGGGATCGCCCGCCGCCAGTTCCACACGGTAACGCGGCAACATCTGAGCCAGCAGCACCTTCACCTGCATATAGGCGAAGTGCAGCCCGAGACACATGTGCGCCCCGCCACCGAACGGCACCCAGGCATATTTGTGCCGCGCCTTCACCTGTTCGGGGGTGAAGCGCATCGGGTCGAAAGTGTAGGGATTGTCCCAGTACTCTTCGTCGTGATGCGTATAATGGATGTTGATGCCGACATGCGCTCCAGCGGGAATCCGGTAGCCGCCATATTCGAAACTCTTGAGCGCCCGGCGCGGCATCGAGGGCACCGGCGGGACGAATCGCAGGGCTTCCTTGAATGCCATGTCGGTCAGTTCGAGCTTGCCCAGATCATCATAGTCGAGATCGCGAACACGGCCTTGGGCATCGACACCCCCGGTAACCGCGATCACTTCATCGCGCAGCCGATCCTGCCATTCGGGATGCTTGGCCAGCAGCCAGAGCAGCGAGGTCGCGCTCGAAGTGATCGTGTCGTGCGCCGCCATCATCAGGAAGTTCATGTGGTCGACCACCTCGTCGACCGGCATGAGGCTGCCGTCTTCATATTCGGCAGTCGCGAATTGGCTGAACATGTCCTGCCCGCCGCCCTCGGCCCGGCGGCGATGCGTTTCCCGGGTGAAATAATCGACGAGGAACGCGCGCCCGTCGACCCCGCGCTTCATCTGCGTGAACGGCAGCGGCTTGCGCACCGGCGCAACGCTGGCCTGCACCATGTCGACGAAGGCGCGGTTGATCCGGTCGGCCTCGGGGCCCCAGGGAATGCCGATGAAACTGTCCGCCGCAAGATCGAGCGTGAGCTCCTTGATCGCGGGGTAGAACTGCATTTCGCCCGTGCCCCATTCGTCGAGCCGCTTGGCGATACCGCGATTCAGGCTGCCCGCGTAATGCCGCATGGGTCCGGGCTTGAACGCGATCGACAGCGCCCGGCGATCGGCACGGTGGTGATCGAAATCGATCAGCATCAACCCACGCGGGAAGAGCTTGTCGAGCACCGGACCCCAGCCCTGTTCGGAGCTGAACGCCTTGTCGCGGTTCATCAGCACCATTTCATTGGCCTCGGCGCCGATCAGTGCGACGTTCCAGCCGCCGAAAGCCTTGCTCTTATAGACCCGTCCGTATTTCTCGATCATCCGCCGGGTCTGGCCATGCGGGTCGGACAGCATCTTGAAGGTGTTGCCGACGATCGGCCAACCGGCTTCACCGGGAATATGCGCGAGCGCTTCGTCGCTCGGGGTTCCCTCGGTCCAATGCGCGGGGGCGAGTTCGGCAGGCTGGTGCGGGGCAAGCGTCGCCATTAGGTAGCTCCTTACAACTTACTTTGCTGTAAGTAGTTTTTAGGTACGAATCCACCCCGACAATTCACGGCGCAGCAAATGCTCGAGCATGGTGAGCCCCGCGGGCGACGTATTGAGGCAGGAAAGCGCAGCGAACTGCTCGCCCCCGGCTTCGGTAAACTGCTCGCGCCCCTGGATGGCGAGCTCTTCCAGCGTTTCGAGGCAATCTGCGGAAAAGCCGGGTGCCGCGATTGCGAGCCTTTTTGTCCCGGCCTGCGCTTCTTCCTCCAACGTGTCGTCGGTCGCCGGACCCAGCCACTTGGCGGGCCCGAAGCGCGACTGGAAAGTGGTCCGGAAGCGCAGCCCCGGGCGCGCCAGCCGTTCCTGAAGAAGTCGCGAAGTCTTCTGGCAATGGCAATGGTATGGATCGCCCAGTTCGAGCGTGCGTTGCGGCATGCCATGAAAACTCAGCAGCAGCACCTCAGGCGCGAAAGCCAGCGCATCGAGCTGGCGTGACAGGTCGTCTGCGAGCGCATCGATATAGGCAGGATCGTCGTGATAGGGTGGCAGTGTGCGGAGCGAAGGTTGCCACCGCATTGCCCGCAGCTTGTCCGCAGCCTTGTCCACAACGGTCGCCGTGGTGGCGGCCGAATATTGCGGGTAGAGCGGCGCCAGCAGGATGCGTTCGCAGCCTGCGTCCATCAACGCCTGGATCCGCTCGGGGATCGAGGGCGTGCCGTAGCGCATGGCCCAGTCGACCGTTACGCCGTCGCCCAGACGCGCCTGGATAGCTTCGGCCTGCTTGCGGGTGATCACCGCGAGCGGCGAGCCCTCCTCGCTCCAGACCTGACTATAGGCATGCGCGCTTTTCTTCGGACGCGTGTTGAGGATGATTCCGCGCAGAATGGGCTGCCAAGCGATAGCCGGGATTTCGACCACGCGCCTGTCGGAAAGGAATTCCGCGAGATAGCGTTTGACCGGGCCCTTCTCGGGCGCGTCGGGCGTTCCGAGATTGACGATCAGGACGCCTACCCCACCCGATTTCACGGCGGGATGGTCTGCGGGAAGCTGCTGGTTCTGCCAGGTCATAGACCCTCCGATAGCAAGGGAAGGCGGCGAAAGCGCACTCCGGTCGCGGAGTAAAGCGCATTCGCGATCGCCGGGGGTGCCACTGCCACGCCGAGTTCGCCCGGATCGAAAGGCGGCGCATCGCTGGCAAGGAACTCGATCACGATTTCGGGACAATCCGCCAATGTCGGCAGCGACAGGCCGGCCAGCCGTTGTGGCACCGGCTTGCCATTTTCGTAGGCCAGGCTCGAACCGGTGGCGAAAGAGAGGCCGAAAATGAGGCCGCCTTCGATTTGCTGTCGCGCGATGTCGTGATTGACCACCCGCCCGATATCGACCGCGGCATGGAGGCGTGTCACCCGTACCCCGCCTTCACCCAGCGCCGCCTGGGCGACGCAGGCGATCCGACCGCCGGTGTCGGGCGCGCCTATCCGCACCATGGCGAGGCCCTGACCCGTGCCGCGGCGGCCGCCATCCCAATTGGCCAGTCGTGTCGCGCGGCGCAGGCAATCGGCCATGCGCGGCATCCGCCCCAGCATTTCCATGCGATAGAGGAATGGATCGCGTCCGGCGCGTTCGGCCAGTTCATCGATGAAGCTCTCGGTGAAGAACGCCGTGTAGGCGGCCGAATTACCGCGCAGGCGGCCCGTGGGGAATGGCAGGGCCACGGGAAGATGATCGATCGCGACATGTTCGATCGCATAGGGCGGCACCGCACCCTCGCATGCCAGCGGATCGGGTTCGCCAGCAACGTGTCCGATCGCCGCTTCCGCAGTCTTGTTGTCGAACAGCCGCTGGCCGAATTCACGCATCGTAGACGGCATGGCGAGCTGGGCGCGCCAGGCAGCGATGCGGCCTCCGCTTGCCGGCAGGAAGCCCGCATCGAGCCGCGCGGTGACGGGCGTGCGCAAGGGCATGGACTGCATTTCCTGCACGCGTGGCCAGGTCAATTGCACCGGTTGCCCGATCTCCTTGGCGATCTGTGCGACCTCGATCGCATGGCGCCGTTCGAGCCGGGCGTCGAAACTTCCACCTGCAGCCGTAGGATAAAGCACCACATCCTGCGCCGCGATGCCGATCGCTTTCGCGGCCGCGCGGCGGGTCAATTCGGGCGCCTGTGCCGCGATCCACAATTCGAGCTTGCCGTCATCATACCGCGCGGTCGCGCTGGCGGTTTCGATCGTGGCATGGACGGCAGGGGCCACGCTGTAGGTTTGCGTATAGTCCGCGCGCTGCAACCGGCCATCGGGATCGCCCCGTTCGTGCACACGCTCGGGGGCGACCTGGTCGAATGCGTCATCGAGCGCTTCCAGTGCCGCCGCGCTTTCCACGGTGGTGGCACCGATGAAGCGCGGTTTCATCGCGCTGAGCGCACGCTCGGCGATCCACCAGCTCTCGGCCACTGCGGCGAGATAGCGTTTCGATCGCACCACACCAACCAGCCCTTTCAAGCCGGCAATCGCCTCGGCATCGAAGGCCGACAATTCGGGCTTGCCCAGCGGCCCGTGGCGGATCGAGGCGTAGACCATGCCCGGCAGCCGGACGTCGCCAGCGAACAGGAACGAACCATCGACCTTGGAGGGCAGGTCGAGCCGGGGAAACTCGGGCGCCAGTTCGGCCTCGGCGGGAGAGGGATTTTCTGCCGGAGGTTCGACGCGCAAGGGGGCAGGTTCGGGCGGCTCGAAGCTTGCCGCTTCGTCGGCCAGTTCGCCGAAGCCGAGCCGCTGCTCGCCGTGTCGCACCTGACCGGTCGCGACTTCGCATTCCTCCCAGTCGATCCCCCAGCGCCCGGCCGCAGCCATCGCCAGCATGGACCGGGCGCTGGCCGCGGCTTCGCGCAGCGGCGCTTCATAAGCGGTCAGCGAAGTGCCATCGGCGGTGACACAAAAAGCGTTGTCGCGCGCGAACCGCTCGGCGAGCAGGCTATCGGGATCGTCTGCCAATGCCGGGATGTTCGACCAAAGCGGCGCCCATTTGGCCGCCAGCGGGATATTGGCGTAAAGCCCGGTGGGCGGCGCCGGTTCGACCGCGACCTGCCGCCAGTCGGCGCCGAGTTCGATTGCCACCACCTGGGCCAGCACCGTGGTGACGCCCTGCCCCATTTCGAGCTGGGGAATTGCCACGGTCACCACCCCGTCGCTGCCGATTGTCAGCCAGCCGCCAAAGCCCTGTTCGCCCGGCGCTGGACGCAAGGGGCTGGGATAGCTGCGCGGCCATAGCCACCAGGCCACGGCGAGCCCGCCGCCAAGCGCAGCGCCAACAAAGACCTGGCGGCGCGTGACGGGAAGGCGGTCTAGTTGTGCGCGCCAATCCATGCGTCGACCTTGGCGGCGATATCGTGGAAGGGAGCACCCAGCGCGCCCGTGTCGAGCGCGGGCGGCGCGCCGCGGTCGCTGCCCTCCCGGATCGCAAGATCGAGGGGGATGCGTCCGAGAAACGGCAGATCGAGCCGCGCGGCAGCGGTTTCGACGCCGCCCTTGCCGAAGGGATCGGATATTTCGCCGCAATGCGGGCAGGCATAGCCCGCCATGTTCTCGACCAGGCCGATGACCGGCACGCCCGCCTGGTCGAACAGTTGCCCGGCCCGCGCCGCATCGATCAGTGCAAGATCCTGCGGGGTCGAGACCAGCACCGCGCCCAGCGGCTTGAAGCGCTGCATCATGGTGAGCTGCACATCACCCGTACCCGGCGGCAGATCGACCACCAGTGTGTCGACATCGCCCCAATGCGCATCGATGAGCTGGGTGAGCGCATTGCCCGCCATGGGGCCACGCCATGCCAGTGCACGCCCCGGTTCGACCAGGTGCCCCATCGACAGCACCGGAATGCCGACCGCGCTCTCCACCGGAACCAGCTTCTTGTCGCGCGCAACCGGTTTCTCGCCCTGATTGCCGAGGATGACTGGCTGCGAAGGCCCGTAGATGTCGGCATCGACCAGCCCGACCTTGTGGCCGCGTTTGGCCAAGCCGATCGCGAGATTGGCGGTCAGCGTGGACTTGCCCACCCCGCCCTTGCCGCTGCCCACCGCGATAATGCGGCGCTGAGTGCGTTCGGCAGTCATCACCACGCGGGTTTCCTGCACGTCATCGCGCTGGCCGAGGATATCCCCCAGTGCGCGCTCGATGTCGCTACGCTCGCGCTCGCCCAGACCGGCGGCATCGACCACCGCCATGGCTCGGCCATCCTTGATCGTCAGGGCGGAGACGCGGGCGGCGAGGCTGTCGGGGAGCAGCGATTTCGGATCGGTCGAACTCATGGCCGCGGCTGCTGTAGCATCGAAAAGCGCGCGGCAACCCCTGTTTTTCCCGCAAACCGCACCTATAAGAGTTGGCATGAGAATTTTTGACGGGTTCGGACAGAGGATTTCCCTCGCGATGGCGGGCAAGAAAAGCCCATGGGGCGGTGGCTCGGGCAATGATGGCGGCGGCGGTGACGAACCGACCGGTGCGCAGGGCGGCGACAAGCCCAAGGGCCCGCGCAATCCGTGGCTGCCTCCCGGTGGCAACAGCGAAGACGGCCGCCGCGCGCCCAATATCGAGGATATCTTCAAGAGCCGCGGCCCCGAAGGCCCGCGCCGCAGCGGTGGCGGTGGCCCGGGCGGCCCCAACTTCCGCTTCCCCCAGCGCCCCGGGGGCAAGAGCTGGTTCCCGCTGGCAGTGGCCGGCATCGTGATCGTGGGCCTGCTGGCCACGAGCGTTCACCTCGTCGGTCCGCAGCAGGAAGGCGTCGTCAAAACGCTCGGCAATTACACGCGCAACATGGAACCGGGCCTGAACTTCTCGCTCCCCTTCCCGATCGAGACGGTCGATATCGAAGATGTCGAAGGCGTGCGCTCGGTCCGTATTCCGGGCAATGACAACCAGGCCAAGCTGATCCTGACCGGCGACCAGAACCTCGTCGATCTCAGCTATATCGTGCGCTGGAACATCAAGGATCTGGCCAATTACAAGTTCCGCGTCGTCGACCCGATCGAGACGGTGAACGAAGCGGCCGAGGCCGGAATGCGCGCAGCTGTCGCGGAAACCGAGCTCGACGAAACCTTCTCGGGCCAGGGCCGTGCGGCGATCGAGCTGGACGTGCGCGAACGCATGCAACGCACGCTCGACGGCTATCAGGCAGGTGTCCGCGTGCTCGGTGTCGAGATCGAGAAGGCCGACCCGCCGGCACAGGTGGTCGACGCGTTCCGCGACGTGCAGGTCGCCGAACAGAATGCCGACGCGGCGCGCAACCAGGCACGCGGCTACGCGCAGCAGGTGCTGGCACAGGCCGAAGGTGAAGCGGAGGCCTTCGACAAAGTCTATGCCCAGTATCGCCTCGCCCCGCAGGTGACGCGTCAGCGTCTTTATTACGAGACCATGGAACGCGTGCTCAGCCAGACCGACAAGACCATCGTCGAAACCAACAACGTCACGCCCTATCTGCCGCTGCCGGAAATCCGCCAGCGCGCGCAGAGGAGTGCCCCCGCCACTGTCGTGACCGCACCGGAGGGCCAGTGACATGAGCGATTTCCTGCAGAACCATCGCAATTCCGTCATCGCGCTTGCCGTGCTGGTGATCGGGTTCATGATGAGCGCCTATGTCGTTCCGGAAGAGGAACAGGTGGTCATCATCCGCACGGGTGAACCGGTTGGCGTGGTCAACACGCCCAACGGCTCGACCAATGCCGGGCTCTACTTCCGCATTCCCTTCATCGACAGCGTCAACCGCGTCGAAAAGCGGCTGCTCGATCTCGAGATGACCGACGAGGAAGTGCTGTCGGCCGACCAGCAGCGCCTGCTCGTCAACGCCTATGCACGCTTCCGCATCACCGATCCGGTGCGCATGGTGGAACGTGCGGGCTCGACCGACGGCGTGCGCAATGCGCTGGAACCGATCCTCAACTCGGTACTGCGCCAGGAACTGGGCCGGCGCACCTTCCAGGCGATGCTGACCGCCGAACGCGGGAGCGCGCTGGCCAATGTGCGCACCAATCTCGACCGGCAGGCCCGCCAGTACGGTGCCGAAGTGGTCGATGTGAAAATCATGCGCACCGACCTGCCCGAAGCGCCGCTGCAATCGGCGTTCCGGCGGATGGAATCGGACCGTGAACGCGAAGCGCGGACGATCCGCGCGCAGGGTGGCCGCGATGCGCGCATCATCCGTGCCGATGCCGATGCGGAAGCCGCGCGGATCTATGCCGAGGCGTTCGGCAAGGATGCCGAATTCTACGATTTCTACCGTGCGATGCAGAGCTACGACGCGACCTTCTCGAATGACGAGAACCCGTCCGAAAGCAGCATCATTCTGTCGCCGGACAATGAATATCTGCGGCAGTTCCGCGGGCGGCGTTGATCGTTCGTCGAGCGAAGGCAACGCTGTTCAAACGGTATTCAGCGGCGGGCGCGACATTCGCCCGCCGAAACGCGGATCAGGCATGAAGGCAGGTTTCCTGCCGCGCGTCTGGCCCGCATAGAAGAGAAGAGGACGAAGAGGACGTGAAGCCCGTGCGATATGCATATTCCGTGACGAGCGCGCTGCTGGTGGGTGGCGCTGCGATCTCGCTCGCGACCGGCTATCCGGCCGGCGCGCAGGTCGCGCAGAACGACGACAGCCAGATGGCGCGCGTCGTGCCGCGCGCCGGTGCTCCCGAGAGTTTCGCCGATCTGACCGCGCAGCTCCAGCCGGCCGTGGTCAACATCTCGACCCGCCAGCGGATCGAGGTGTCGAACAATGCGGGCAATCCCTTTGCCGGCACGCCTTTCGAAGGCCTGTTCAACCGCCGCGGCGGCCAGCAGCAGGAGCCGCAATACCGCGAAGGCCAGTCGCTGGGTTCGGGCTTCATCATCTCTGCCGACGGCTATGTCGTGACCAACAATCATGTGGTCAGCCCGACGGGTCGCGGGACGGTCGAAGAAATCACCGTCACCATGCCCGATGGCACCGAATACAATGCCGAACTGGTGGGAACCGATCCACAAAGCGACCTTGCGGTGCTCAAGATCAGCCGCGGCGCGGCCTTCCCCTATGTCGAGTTCGGCGATTCCTCGCAGGCGCGCCCGGGCGACTGGGTGGTCGCGATCGGCAATCCCTTCGGTCTCGGCGGCACGGTGACCAGCGGGATCGTTTCGGCGGTCTATCGCAACACCGGCCAGGGCGGCGCGTACGACCGCTATATCCAGACCGATGCCGCCATCAATCGCGGCAATTCGGGCGGCCCGCTGTTCGACATGCAGGGCAATGTCATCGGCATCAACAACGCGATCTTCTCGCCCTCGGGCGGCAGCGTGGGCATCGGCTTCGCCATTCCCGCCGAGATCGCAGCGCCGATCGTCGCCCAGTTGCGTGATGGCGTCGAGATCGAGCGCGGCTATCTCGGCGTCTCGATTTCGCCGTTGACCGACGACCTCGCCGATTCGCTGGGTATCCCCCAGAACAGCGGCGAATTCATCCAGTCGGTCCAGCCGGGCGAAGCGGCTGAACAGGCCGGCATCCGTGCAGGCGATGTCGTGACCAAAATCAACGGCCGCGATGTCACTCCGGACCAGACGCTGTCCTATCTCGTGGCCAACATCGCGCCGGGCACGACGATCCCGGTCGAACTGGTTCGTGAAGGGCAGACGCGCCGCGTCAACGTCACGGTCGGCAAGCGCCCGAGCGAGGAAGAACTGCGCCAGCAACAGCAGTTCAACCCCGATGGCGACGACGAGGATCCGATGGAGCCCGGCGACAACACGGTGATCGAGGAGAAGCTCGGCCTGCAGGTCCTGCCGCTCAACGCGCAGATCCGTCGTCAGCTGGGCGTGGGAAGCGACACCCAGGGGCTGGTGGTCGCGGGCGTCGACCAGAATGCCGATGCAGCGCGCAAGAACCTGCGGCGCGGCGATATCATCCTGTCGGTCAATTACCGCGAAGTAACCACGCTGGAACAGCTTGAAGCCATCATCGAGACGGCCGAAGACGAAGGCCGCGACGCCGTGCTGCTGCGCGTGCAGCGACGCGGTTCGCAAGCCGCCTATGTCGCGGTGCGGTTGCGCTAGCGCAAGCCAACGATAAGACGGCAGAACAAGGGCGGTCCTTCCTTACGGAGGGGCCGCCCTTCTCGTTCGGTGTGATCAGCCGGTAGTTACTGAACCTGTGGCTGAGTAGGCCGTGTAGTGGGCGCAGCGCGCGGTTCGCGCCGGGCCCCGGTCGCTTCGTCGAGGAAATCGTCCCCGATCGCCTGCGGGGCGCCGTCCGCGCCGCGCGGTGTCTGCTGCGGTGCGCGCTGGCCGGGCTGTGCGGGTACCCGCGGCCGGTCGGGATCGAGCGTCCGATCGAAATCGTCGGCGAAGGGATCGCCGCGCGAACTGTCGCTGGTTCCGGGCTCGATCAGATTGCCCTGCTCGTCGATGAAGTAGTAATCCTCCGGATCGCCGAGCATGTATTCGTCGTCCGGCTCCAATTGCCATTCGGGCAATTGCAGATCGGTATCGAATTCCTCGACCGGGCGATCCTTGACCGCATAGCGCATGTAGGCGGCGAAGGCGCGTGCCGGGGCAGTCCCGCCCTGCAATCCGCCGACGCGGGCATTGTCGTCGCGGCCCATCCATACGCCGGTGGTGATGCCGCTGGAAAAGCCGACGAAATAGCCGTCCTTGTTCGAGCTGGTGGTCCCCGTCTTGCCTGCGACCGGGCGGCCGATCTGCGCTGCGCGCCCGGTGCCCGTAGCCACCGCGGTTTGCAGCAGATCCGTGATCCCGGCGGCCACGTAATCGGGCACCAGTTGCGACCGGCGAGGGGCTTCGTGCTGGTAGAGCAGTTCGCCCTCGGCGGTTTCGACCTTGAGGATGCCATAGGGTTCGACCGAACTGCCCTTGGCCGACACGACGGCGAAGGCGCGGGTCATGTCGATCAGGCGAACCTCGTTCGAGCCGAGCACCATGGCGGGATAGGTGTTGATCTCGGTGGTGATGCCGAAACGCCGGGCCATCGAGGCAACCGTGCCGAAACCGACTTCGTTGCCGAGCTGCGCGGCCACCGTGTTGATCGAATAGGCGAAGGCGGTGCGCAGATCGATTTCACCGACGTTGCGTCCGCTCGAATTGCGCGGCCTCCAGCCGTCGATATCGACCGGCGTATCGACCACCCGGTCGTCGGGCGTGTAGCCCGACTCAAGCGCGGCGAGATAGACGAACAACTTCCACGAAGAACCTGGCTGGCGCATTGCATCGGTCGCGCGGTTGTAATTGGTCTGGACGTAGTCGGTACCGCCGACCAGCGCGAGCACGGCACCGTCGCGATCCATGCTCACCATCGCGCCCTGCGCCCCATCGGGCGTGTTCGACTTGATCGAAGCCGTTGCCGCGCGCTGCATGCCCACGTCGAGTGTGGTCCAGACCTCGATCGGTTCGAAGGTCTCGGGCAACAGCAGGTCGAGCTGCGGCAGCGCCCAGTCGGTGAAGTAACGCACCGAGTTCTGGCTCGCCTCTTCCTTGAGCCGAACTGCGCTCGGGTCGACCGTGACATCGGGCGAAATGCGGCCCTGTTCCTTCATCAGCCGCAGCACCACGCTGGCGCGACCGACCGCGGCATCGACATCGGCGGTAGGCGAATAGCGGCTGGGCGCCTTGACGAGGCCCGCGATGATCGCAGCCTCGGCCACCGACAGTTCGGTCGCCGGATGGCTGAAGAATTTCCGGCTGGCCGAATCGATGCCATAGGCTCCGCCACCGAAATAGACCTTGTTGAGATAGAGCTCGAGGATCTGCTCCTTCGAGAATTTCCACTCGAGCGCCATCGCCAAGATCGCCTCGCGCGCCTTGCGGTCGATCGAGCGGTTGTTGTTGAGGAAGACGTTGCGTGCAAGCTGCTGGCTGATGGTCGAGGTCCCGCCCACGCGTGCGCGCGACCCGGTGATGCCTTCGATGATCGCCCCGCCCGTACGCACCGGGTCGATCCCGAAATGCGAATGGAAACGCCGGTCCTCGACCGAAATCATCGCATCTTTCATCACTTGCGGGATCTCGTCCGATGTCAGCCATTTGCCGAAGCTGGGGCCAAGTTCGACGATCTCGGTACCGTCGCGCGCGCGCACCACGATGGTCTGCGCGGTCTGCGTCGCCTTGAGCTGGTAATAGCTTGGCATCGAACGCGCGGCGAAGGCCACCGCCAGAGCGATGAACAATGCCCCGAGCAGCGCAATTGCCCCGCCCCACACCAGCAGCCGCCGGGTCCAGCGTTGCAGGCGACCCTGCGGCTTGTCCGCCGCTGCGCGTGCGGCGCGTTGCTTGCGCGCCGAATTCTTGCGGCGGCTCCCTCGTTTATCCATTGCTTATGCAGGCACCCTTGTTGCTTGCCGCCCTATAAAAGCCGCACCCTCGCATGGCGAGAGCTAACCGGGCGTGAACGGGCGCGCCCCTGTTCCGCGCGATCAATCCTCGGGTTCGAAATCGAGCGCTGCCGAATTGATGCAATACCGCATGCCCCCGCGATCGCGCGGTCCGTCGGGGAAGACATGCCCCAGGTGGCCACCGCAATTGGAACAGGTCACTTCGGTGCGGATCATCCCATGCGAAGTATCGCGATGTTCGTCCACTGCCTCGCCTTCGGCAGGCGCGGTAAAGGCCGGCCAGCCGCAGCCGCTGTTGTATTTGTCCTCGCTCTCGAACAGCTTCTGGCCACAGCCCGCGCAGTAATATTCGCCTTCGTCGTAGTGCTTGTCGTATTTGCCGGTGAAAGCACGCTCGGTCCCGGCCTCGCGCAGCACGTGGTATTGTTCGGGGCTGAGCTTCTCGCGCCATTCGGCATCGCTGAGTTCGGGCTTGTCGGGCACGGCTTGTCCTTTCATCGCTGATCTCCCATATAGGGCGAACCGGAGCCGTTGCACGCGGTTCCGCGAATGGTCGACGATTTGCTTGACGATTCGCAGGGGCGGCGCTAAGTGCGCCGCTTTCCGGCGGCCCTTGCCGCCTTTTCGCACGCAATACAGAGATTTCCGCCGCGCATGTCGTGCGGCCTGACGAGGACAGATATGGCCAACACGCCGCAAGCCAAGAAGCGCATCCGTCGCAACGAAAAGCGCGCCGAGATCAACGGTGCCCGCATGAGCCGCATCCGCAACTTCCTCAAGAAGGTGGAAGTCGCGATCGAAGGCGGCGACAAGGATGGCGCGCAGAGCGCTCTCAAGAGCGCCCAGCCCGAACTGGCGCGTGGCGTGGCACGCGGCGTGCTCCACAAGAACACCGCTGCGCGCAAGATGAGCCGCCTCAGCAAGCGCGTCGGCGCTCTCTGATCACGGCTCCGTCCCGAACGGGACGGCTTGTCAGAAGCATTGCAAAGGGCTGCCGGGATCACCGGCGGCCCTTTTGTCGTATTCCGGTTGTGTAATGACACCGGTCCGCAATGACGCCGTAACATAAACCCCCGGAATTCCGCGATTCGCCGGTGCGATTTCGTCTAAATTGTTTGTTTTCATCGACTTGAACGGGGGTCTGCGGGCTAGGGTCGAGTCAACAAGTATATTTCATAAAAATTGCAGTTATCCCCCTTGCGACTCATCCGGCGAGCGACCTACACAATGGTTCTCGGCCCGGGGCGGGACAGCCCGGGCTTTTAAATAATCGATGTGCGAGGGTGCCTCCGGATGATCGGATTCCGGAGAAGGGCGATGCTGTGCCCGAACCTAGCCGATGTGTAAAAATAAGCAGGCGGCGTCGAAGCTGGCCGGGGGTGACAAGTATATGCGTAAGACATCGGACATCGGCGCGAAGAAAGCACAGGACGATTTCATGGAAGATCAAGACGCAGTGAACCTGGCGGCGGACTGGGCCGACATCAGCCAGGGCCTGCGCAAGGATCTGGGTCACCAATTGCACAGCCAGTGGATCAAACCGATCCAGGTCGGCGGGATCGACCGCGACACCGGCACACTCGACCTTTTCCTGCCGACCGAGTTCAGCGCGAACTGGGTGAAGGATCGCTTCGCCGATCGGCTGAGCCTCGCGTGGAAGATCGCGCGCAGCGAAGTGCGCGACGTACGCATCCAGGTGCACCCCGGCCGCCGCCAGGTCGCCGATCTGCGGCTGCATGCGGACGGTCGCCGCCCGACAATTCGATGATGGCGATCAGCGCCGATACGCTTGGCGATGCCGGTTTCACCAGCTCGGTTGGGCTCGACCCCAGCCTGACCTTCGCCGCCTTCATCACCGGCGAAGCGAACGTGCTCGCCTTCAATGCCGCGCAGCGCATGGGCGCGACCGAGAAGCCGCAGTTCAGCCCGCTCTACCTCAAGGCCGCCACTGGCCAGGGCAAGACGCACCTGCTGCACGCGATCGGCCACAGCTTCCTTCAGGCGCATCCGCGCAGCCGGATCTTCTACTGCAGCGCCGAGCGCTTCATGGTCGAATTCGTACAGGCGCTGAAGGCCAACCAGATGCTGGAATTCAAGGCCCGCCTGCGCAGCTTCGACCTGCTGCTGGTCGACGATATCCAGTTCATCATCGGCAAGGCCAGCGCGCAGGAAGAACTGCTCTACACGATCGATGCGCTGCTGGCCGAAGGCAAGCGACTGGTGTTCGCCGCAGACCGCGCGCCGCAGGCACTCGACGGGGTCGAACCGCGCTTGCTCAGCCGCCTGTCGATGGGGCTCGTCGCCGATATCCAGGCGGCCGATATCGAACTGCGCAAGAAGATCCTTACCTCCAAGCTCACCCGCTTCGCGCCGCTCGAGGTTCCGGCGGACGTGCTCGATTTCCTTGCGCGCACCATCACGCGCAACATCCGCGAGTTGGTCGGTGGCCTCAACAAGCTGATCGCCTATGCCCAGCTGACCGGGCAGGAAGTGTCGCTGCAGCTGGCCGAAGAGCAGCTGACCGATATCCTGTCAGCCAACCGCCGGCGGATCACGATCGACGAAATCCAGCGCACTGTATGCCAGTTCTACCGGATCGACCGCAGCGAGATGAGCAGCAAGCGCCGCGCGCGCGCCGTAGTCCGGCCGCGGCAAGTGGCGATGTATCTTTCCAAGGTCCTCACCCCGCGCAGCTATCCCGAGATCGGGCGCAAGTTCGGCGGACGCGATCATTCGACCGTTATCCACGCGGTGCGGCTGATCGAGGACCTGCGCCAGCGCGATGCCGACATGGATGGCGACGTGCGCAGCCTGCTGCGTCAGCTGGAGAGCTGACCGAGGACGCGGGGGCCGCCAGCGCCCCCTTCCCCAGGCTATCCACCCGTGATCGACAGCCTTGTGAACAGGGCTGTCGACAGCCGCGATGCGAGGCGTCAAAGAGCGCGCATGTCGCTTGAAGCACCCAAGGCGCTGCGCGCCGATGTCGCACTGCCCCGGTCGTTCGGTGCGGCGCTCCTGCGCGGTGTGCGGTGTCGCTGCCCACGCTGCGGCGACGCCCCGCTGTTCCGCAAATGGCTCAAGCCGCACGACACTTGCCCCGCCTGCGCGCTCGACATTTCGGGCCAGCGGGCGGACGATTTCCCCGCCTATGTCTCGATCTTCGTCACCGGGCATCTGCTCGCGCCGATCCTAATCATGCTGGGAAGCGACTTCGCGCTGTCGACTTTCGCGATCCTCGCGATCACGCTGCCGCTCGCGGTGGTCTTCATGCTTGCCACGCTGCAGCCCGCCAAGGGCGGCGTTATCGCATTGCAATGGTGGCATGGCATGCATGGCTTCAGGCGCGAACGGCATCCCGAAAGCGACGAGGACGCGGCATGAGCCTCGACGCCGAACGGCTCGATCGCTTCGCGCGCCATATCGTCCTGCCCGAGATCGGCGGCGCGGGGCAGGTCGCGCTTGCCGGCAAGCATCTGGTGCTGGTGGGGCTTGGCGGGATCGGTTCGCCCGCGCTGCAATATCTCGCCGCCGCGGGGATCGGACGCCTGACGCTGGTCGATGACGACAAGGTCGAGCTGTCCAATCTGCAACGCCAGACGCTGTTCAACACGCGCGATGTCGGTCATGGCAAGGCAGTGATCGCCAAGCGCTGGGTGACCGGCTTCGATCCCGCGCTGGACGTAATCATCAGTGATCGCCGGATCACCCGCGACAATGCGCATGAGCTGGTGGTCGACGCCGACCTCATTCTCGACGGAACCGACAATTTCGCCACGAGGCTCGCGGTATCCGACGCCTGCGTGGCTGAACGCGTGCCGCTGCTCTCGGCCGCAGTCGGCCGCTTCCAGGGGCAGGTCGGCGCCTTTGCCGGGCATTTGCCGGGCGAGGCCTGCTACCGCTGTTTCGTCGGCGATGCGTTCGACGCGGAAGACTGCGATACCTGCGCGGAGGATGGGATGCTGGGCGCAATGGCGGGCTGGGCCGCCAGCTTCGCCGCGCTGCAGGCGGTACGCATCCTGCTCGACGGGGCCAGCACGCTGGGCGAAAGCGACTGGGGCCGCGTGCACCTTCTCGACGGGCTGAAACCGGCGCTGCGCAGCTTCACCATCGCCAAGGATCCCGCCTGCAGCGGGTGCGGCTTAGCCGCCTAGAACCTCGTCCACCCATTGCGGCACCAGCTGCGATGCCGGCCCTTGCCGCGTCTCGTGGAACCAGCGCGACCCCTGGCTGGCTTCGAGGTTGAGCTCGAGCGTGCGCACCCGCATCGCCCGAGCTTCCTGCACGAACCCCGCCGCAGGATAGACCGCGCCAGACGTACCGATCGAGACGAACAGATCCGCCTGCCGCAGCGCGGAGTGGATCCGATCCATCTCGTAAGGCATTTCGCCGAACCAGACGACATCGGGCCGCAGGCTGCGTGCACCGCATTCGGGGCAGGCGGGGCGATCGATCATCGGGCCCGTCCACGGAGTCCGTGCATCGCAAGCGGTGCACCAGGCATTGAGATGCGTGCCGTGCATGTGCAGCACCCGCCCCGCCCCGGCGCGCTCGTGCAGATCATCGACGTTCTGCGTGACAATCAGCAACTCGCCATCCCAATCGCGATCGAGACGCGCCAGTGCCTCATGCGCCGGATTGGGTTGCTTGGTCTGGATCGCCTCGCGGCGCATGTCGTAGAAGCGCAGCACGAGATCGGGATCGCGCGCGAACCCTTCGGGCGTGGCGACGTCCTCGACCCGGTGCTGTTCCCACAACCCGCCCGCATCGCGGAAGGTATCGATGCCGCTTTCGGCGGAAATCCCCGCCCCGGTCAGGATCACGATGTTGCGCATCTCTCTCATTTGCCCTCAAGTAGCGATGCGGTAGGGCAAGTCAAAGAGCGGCCCCGCCGCCGGGGGCGAAACGGAGCGAGAATGGCGCAAATCGGGATAATCGGCAGCGAAGGTGCAATGGGTCATGCGCTGGCGCGCGTCATCGAAGACGCCGGACACACGTTGTCGGGCGGGATCGATCGCGGCGGCGATGCCGCAGCGCTGGCCGATGCGAGCGACGTACTGGTCGATTTCTCGGCCCCGCAAGCGCTCGATGCCAATCTGCATGCCGCGATCGGGGCCGGCGTCCCGCTGGTGATCGGCACGACCGGGCTCGAGGATCGCCATCACGCCGCGATCGACGAGGCCGCGCGCGCGGTTGCCGTCCTGCAGACCGGCAACACCTCGCTTGGCGTCACGCTGCTGGCGCATTTGGTGCGCGAGGCCGCGGCGCGGCTTGGCCCGGACTGGGACGTGGAAATCGTGGAAATGCACCATCGCCGCAAGGTCGACGCACCAAGCGGGACCGCTCTGCTGCTAGGCGAGGCCGCCGCGGCAGGGCGCGGGATCGACCTCGCTGCGCATGCGGAACGCGCGCGCGATGGCCATACCGGCGCGCGACAGGAAGGCGCGATCGGCTTCGCGGCATTGCGCGGGGGCACCGTTGCGGGCGAACACAGCGTGATCCTTGCAGGAGAGGAGGAACGCCTCACCCTGTCACACAGCGCGGAGAATCGGAGCATTTTCGCGCGCGGCGCAATCCGCGCGGCGGAGTGGCTGATCGGCCGTACACCCGGGCGCTATTCGATGGACGAGGTGCTGGGGCTCTGACGGGATGACGTTGCGCGCGCGCCTCCACCGGCAATTGCACATAGGATCATGGCCCGATGGCAAGCTTACCGGGCTCAACGTCTTCGTCGTCTGGACCATCCTCGCCGCGCTGCTGGTGGGCATCGTCGCCACCGAACCGCAGATCCGTATTCCCTACCAGCACGAAATACTGGTCGCCGAATTCGTGTTCGGCACGATCTTCTTGCTCGAATATCTCGGCCGCATCTTCGCTGCACCAGAGGCAGAAGGGCCCGGGTCGGCATGGGGCAAGCGCCTGCGCTTCATCTTTTCGCCCATCGGGCTGATAGACCTGCTGGTGGTGGCGGTCAGCCTCGCGCCCTTCTTCATCGCCAATGCGGCAGTCCTGCGCGTAATCCGGCTGCTGCGCATTATCTCCATCCTCAAGTTCAGCCGCTTTTCGGCCGCCATGCGCGAAATCGGCGCGGCGCTGCGCGAACGCAGCTACGACCTGCTGGTCTGCGCCACGCTGGCGCTGGTGCTCGTGCTGCTGGGCGCGGCCGGCCTGTACTGGGTGGAAGGCAGCCTACAGCCCGAGCAGTTCGGCTCGATCCCCCGCGCGCTGTGGTGGGCGGTCATCACGCTGACTACGGTCGGCTATGGCGACGCTTACCCTGTCACTACCGCCGGCCGCTTGATCGGCGCGCTGGTCGCGATCGGCGGAGTGCTGCTCGTGGCCCTGCCCACCGGTATCGTCGCCGCCGCCTTCTCCGATGCGATGCAGCGGCGCCGCGAAGCGATGGCGCGCGCGCTCGAGGAAATGGAAGGCGCGCTCCCCGAATAGGTGGCACTCGGATATGACCAAGGACCAGATCTTCGAATTCTTCCGCCGGCTGGCGGAGGACAATCCCTCGCCCGAGACCGAGCTCGAATACGGCAATGCCTACCAGCTGGTCGTGGCCGTGGCGCTGTCGGCGCAGGCAACCGACGTCGGCGTGAACAAGGCCACGCGCGCGCTGTTCCGCGCGGTCGAGACGCCGCAAGAGATGCTCGCGCTGGGCGAAGACGGGCTCAAAGAGCACATCAAGACCATCGGCCTGTTCAACTCGAAGGCCAAGAACGTGATCGCGCTCAGCCAATTGCTGGTCGACGAATATGGCGGTGAGGTGCCCGACACGCGCGAGGACCTTGTCCGGCTGCCCGGCGTCGGCCGCAAGACCGCCAATGTCGTGCTCAACTGCTGGTTCGGGCAGGAAACCTTTGCGGTCGACACGCATATACTGCGCGTCGGCAACCGTACCGGGCTCGCCAAGGGCAAGACCCCCGAACAGGTCGAGGCCAAGCTGGAGAAGCGCGTGCCCCAGCCCTTCCGACTGGGTGCGCATCACTGGCTGATCCTGCATGGCCGCTACATCTGCAAGGCACGCACGCCCGAATGCTGGCGCTGCCCGGTGGTCGATCTGTGCAGCTACCGCAAGAAGGTGCTTGAGAAGCCCAAGGGGCGTTAATCAACTGTCCTAGTCCGATCAGTTCCGCACTTCGAACAAATTTTCGCAGGCACAGGACCGGGTAATGTGACAACTCCCCAAAGGTAGTCGTTCACGAAGAGTGATCGTCCGCAGCTTCGGCATCGGATCAGCAGAGATAAGAGGCTTGCCATTCCAAATAAGATGAGAAACGCAAAGAGCACAGGCTCGCGATTCCGAGCTTCGACGCCCAAACTATCCAAAATTGTGGGAAGCCCAAGCCATAGCGGAGCCAGCGCTATCAAACCTAGGGATAAGCGCAGCGCCCGGGAATAGGGACTGAGTTCCGGCCAGCTAGACATCATCCGCCGAGATCATCTCGCGTGTGTCGATCTCGCCGGTCATCACCGCCACCGTGGTCGCCACCGCGGCGTCGCCGCTGACATTGGTCGTGGTGCGCATCATGTCCATGATCCGGTCCACGCCGGCGACGAAGGCAATCGTTTCCAGCGGCACGCCGACCGCGCCGAACACCAGTGCCATCATGATCAGCCCCGCGCCCGGAATGCCCGCCGCGCCGACCGCGCCCAGCGTGGCGAGGATCGAGATCAGGAAATAGTCGCCCATCGATAGGTCGACGCCGAAGATCTGCGCCCCGAACAGCGTGGCGAGGCCGAGGTACATCGCGGTGCCGTTCATGTTGATCGTCGCGCCGAGGCTGATGACGAAGCTCGCCACCGAGTTCGACACGCCGAGATTGCGTTCCGCACAGCGCAGCGTCACGGGCAGTGTCGCGTTGGAGCTGGCGGTGGAATAGCTCACCGCCATGGCATCGACGATGCCGCGGAAGAAGTCGCGCACGGGCAGCCGGGCGAGGAACTTGATCATGCTGCCGTAGATCAGCGCGATGATCAGCAGGCAGCCGAGATAGTTGAGCCCGACCAGCTTGGCGAGGCTGACCAGCGCGTCGAGCCCCAGCGTACCCGCCACCCACGCCATAAGCGCGAAGACGCCGAAGGGGGTCAGTTCCATCACGATCATAGTGACCTTCTGCATGATCACCGCACCGCTATCAAAGACCTTCTGGACGGGCAGCCCGTCTTCCTTGGCCATCAAAATGCCGATGCCGATCAGCAGGCTGAAGACGATCAGCGGCAGCACCGCGACATCGGCCATCACCTGCACCGGGCTTTCGGGTACGATCGACAAGACCATGTCGACCGCGGTGGTTTCATTGGGTTCGGGCGTGGCCCCCTTCTGGATCACGCTGGTGTCGAGCCCCGCGCCCGGCTGGACCAGCGTGCCGAGGCCCAGCCCCATCCATACCGCGATCTGGCCGGTCACCACGAACAGCAGCATCGCCCTGCCCCCGACCGCGCCGAGCTTGCGCAAATCCCCGATCGCCGCCACGCCCGAGACGAGGCTGAAGAAGATCAGCGGGACGACCAGCATCTTGATCGCCTTGATGAAGAAATCGCCGATCCACTTGATGCTTTCGGCTTCGGGGCCCCAGGCCCAGCCGGTCAGGACGCCGAGAATGAGCGCGGTTATCACGCGCTGCCACAGCGGAATCTCGAACCAGGTCTTCAGCAAATCCCAACCCCTTGTTGTCAGATCGTCGTCTTCAAATCACTGCACGCAGCGCGTGTCGCGCGGCAATTCATGCCGCAACTGTCGCGGCTTGCATAGCTTTGTGACCCGCTGCTCGCTCAGCCGGCGAGCACGTCGCGCGCGATGCGCGTGTAGATCCGGCTGAGCGTGACGAGGTCCTCCACCGCCACCGCTTCGTTCGTCTTGTGCATGGTGGCGTTGACGAGCCCGAACTCGATCACGGGGCAGACCGCGCGCAGGAAGCGCGCATCCGAGGTCCCACCCGTGGTCGAGGGCTCGGGATCGACACCAGTCTCCGCCTTGACCGCCGCCGCGATTGCATCGCTGAATGCGCCGGGCGGGGTCAGGAACGGCTCGCCGCTGATGATCGGCAGTGCGCTGCCACCATGCTTCTGCGCGATTGCGCCGACCTTCTCGGACAAGGAGGCGCCCGAATGCAGGTCGTTGAAGCGGATCGAGATGCGCGCCTTGGCCACTGCAGGGATCACATTGTGCGCATCGTTGGGCACGTCCACCTCGGTCACTTCGAGATTGCTCGGCTGGAACCAGTCGGTGCCCTCGTCGAGCACCAGCGCATCCAGTTCGGCGAGCATCGCGACCAGCTTGGGGATCGGATTGTCGGCGAGGTGCGGATAGGCGACATGCCCCTGCGTCCCCTGCACTTCGAGCCAGATGTTGACCGAACCGCGGCGACCGATCTTCATCATATCGCCCAGCCGGTTGACGCTGGTGGGTTCGCCGACGAGGCACAGATCGGGCTGGTGCCCCGCTTCGCTCATGAAGTCGATCAGCGCGCGCGTGCCGTGGAGCGCGGGGCCTTCCTCGTCGCCAGTGATGACGAAGCTGATCGTGCCGGCCTCGGCGGGCACCTGGGCAACCGCGTCGACCATACAGGCGATCGCGCCCTTCATATCGACCGCGCCGCGGCCGTAAAGCAGGTCGCCGCGCACTTCCGGATCGAACGCCTCGCTGGTCCAGCCGCCACCCGGCGGCACCACGTCGAGATGGCCGGCAAAGGCGAAGTGCTTCGAACCCGCCGGACCGCGGCGGATGGCGAAGAGGTTCTCCACCGGCGCTTCGGGCGTCCCCGTCGCGCCCTCGCCACGGGTGAACCGCGTCACCTCGAAGCCGAGCGGAGCCAGCATCGCTTCCATCGCATCGAACACCGCGCCGGTGGCCGGAGTAACGCTGGGTGCGGCCATCAGCCGCTTGGCGAGATCGAGGACTTGGGTCATCGGGCATTCTCCTCGGGCAGCGGGCCCGGGTCAACGGCGCGGTCGAGATATTCGGCCATGCGCAGGCCCGCCTGCAGCACGCGGCGGCGGGCGATCGGGACCGAGCGCGCGATCAGCTCCTGCGACAAGGCGACCTCGCGCGGCAATTCGCCTTCGCACGGGTCGCAGCCGAAGGTTTCGGGATAGATGAAGTCACGCGAAATCTGCCAGCTTTCGCGGCCCCAGTCGGCCGCATTGCCGCCCGCCAGACCGGCGCGCTCGGCGGCCGAATAGCGGCGTGCGATCGGCGGATTGCCGCTGATTGCGCGTTCGGCCAGCGGTCCGTCCCATACCCAGTGCAGGTTCAGCCCCGGGACAATGCCATAGGCGGCCTCGCGATCATTGCCGCCGCGGTCGTCGTGATCGCCCGAATGCAGCGGCATGTGGATATCGCCGATGAAGTGGACGAGGAAGGCGAGCGCCTCGAGCCGGACATTGTCGGGCAGGCTCTCGTCGGCAAGGATCCGCTGGTTGCGCTCGACCTGCGCGCTGACGCAGCTCAGGCCCGAGCAGTTCTTGCGCACGTCGTATTCTTCGGTCACCGGCTCGGTCTGGTAATGCCAGGCGAAGGTATGGCCCCAACGCCAGTACTGGCCGCGCAGGCAATCGGGCCACACGCTGGCGTCCTGCAGGCTGTCCAATTCGCATTCGGGCGTGCCCAGCATGGGCGCGG
>LWDU01041334.1_pt1 | contig 44924 bp, 36 predicted proteins | sample 727161 | NCBI WGS metagenome assembly LWDU01 (sample SAMN04566230, study PRJNA314399) | hydrothermal vent metagenome | isolation source: deep sea hydrothermal plume seawater | place: Mexico: Gulf of California, Guaymas Basin | collected 2004-07-11
GATTCCGATTCCCGTATAGCTGGCGGTATAGGGGTATTGATCGATCATCGCATCGGTGCCGGCTTCCCTAGCAGAGTCAACCATAGCGAGCGTGCGGATCGATGCCCCCCACATTGGTTGTCCGACCACCTTATGGTGAGTAAGCACGATCGGTAGCTGTGCGCGCTTCCCGATTTCGAGAGCTTCGCTAACACCATCCAGAAGCCCGAGTCCTTCTTCCCTAAGATGTGAGGTATAAAACCCTCCCTCTCGACCTGCGATCTCTGCAAGCGCGATTACCTCCTCAAGTTCCGAGAACGCCCCAGGTAGGTATTTCAGTCCGGTCGAAATACCCCAGGCACCCTCTTCCATTGCCTTTGCTACCATACTCTTCATGCGGTCTAATTCAGATGGGGTTGGAGCACGATTTTCGAGTCCCATGACAGTCTGTCGTACTGTATTGTGCCCGACTAGGAATCCAACGTTCATTCCTACCGAAATCTGTTCTATCGCCTCTAGATGTGCCTCGAAGGGCCAGGGACCACCACCGTCCGGACCACCAAGNNNGGAAGGCGGAGAAGAGGATCAAGGTGTGCGTGGAGGTCAACGAATCCCGGGCTGACAACCATCCCGGTAGCATCAATAACATAACTAGCACGATCTGGATCCAAGCTGGCTTCCGATACCGCTACTATCCGATCTCCTTGAATTGCCACGTCAGCTCGGAAAGCAGGTCCTCCACTACCATCTATCACAGTACCACTGCGAATGAGTAGGTCCCAGTCGTTCGTGTTTGCTTGTCCTAATGCGAGGGACGGGTGGAAGAGGACTGGGTTAGCGAAAACCAACACTAGTACGGCGAACCGCATCTCTTTCCTCCATGAGTGCGTTGAATGCCCAAGGTGTCGTCTCAAGTAGCGTCCCGCTACCCTCATGTTATTCTGGGTGACTGGTATTCGATCTCTGAAAAACACTGAGAGGGATGGCATATCACAGATATAAGAATATACTGTATATATAGATGTATAAGCTATTGATATATAATAGGTTATAAGTCATACAATGACCCCACAGATCTCCTAGATAGGGGTGAATTGAGAGAGCTTCCCAAGGGCCTCTAAGCAGTAGACTTGCCCCGCTTGGGTGCTCTCGTCAGGATCCTGTTCCCGTTCCTGACTTTGCATTTTCCGGGAAAGAGGGCACCCCAGCTCCGATTGACACATTCGGACACCATCGGCAGCTTTACGGCTCGTCTAGACGCGGTCAGACTGACCGCAAAGGCCCCATGAGGGGCCATTTTCTTGAGCCCGCGGTAATGCATGTTCAAGACACCACGAAGCCGGCTTATCCTGATTATTCTAATAACCGGGATATTTGGCTGGCAGCTATATAGTGAAGGCCTTAAGCTCGGGCTTGATCTCCAGGGTGGTATGCACTTGGTGCTGGAGGTAGATGACCCTGAGGAAACCATGACGGTTGAGGCTAAGGCCGACATGATCGATAGGGTCGATCGTATCATTCGGACGCGCATCGACGAATTTGGTGTGGAAGAACCGCTTATCCAGAAGGTTGGGGGTGAGCGGTTAATTGTTGAGCTTGCCGGGATCTCAGACCAAGATCGCGCAAAAGAGATCGTTCAGCGAAACGCTTTCCTTGAATTCAAACTCGTTTTGCTGACGACCGACATGACGGCCGCGTTGAGCAGGATCGACCGAAGCGTCGTGGCGGCACTTGGGATCGATTCGATTAGAGCTTTGGGAGCGGACGTGGTCGCCTCGGAACAATCGGAGATTGTAGATCTCCTGTTTGGTGGTGGGGACACGACAGTGACTGCAGAGCAAGTCGACACCGCTGGAGTCGTCGAAGAGGCACCAGAGGAAGAAGACCCGCTCGATAGCTTCCAGCCATTCTCATCGAAGCTCAATATGGGCGACATCCCGGGAACGTACCTCATCGCCCTTGAAGATATACCGACAGTTGAATTATTCCTCGCCATGGACGAGGTACAGCGCGCGTTGCCTCGTGACCAAGCTCTACAATGGGGTATGGAGCTCGTGGGCCGAGGCGCCCGTACCTATAAATATTTATGGGTACTTGAGGAAGACCCATTCCTAACGGGAGATAGATTAGAAACGGCAACCGCGGGCCGTGATCCTCAGTTCAATCAATCACAGGTTCAGTTTGAACTTAGTCGCGCCGGTGGGCGGACTTTTGGGCAGTTCACGGGCCAGCATATTGGGGATAATCTTGCCATTGTGCTCGATGGTCTGGTCCAGAGTGCACCTGTTATCCGAGACCGGATTGGTGCCCGTGGTCAGATCGATATGGGTTCTGGGACACCGCTTGAGGAAGCTTCCGATCTAGCGCTCGTCCTACGAGCTGGAGCACTGCCTGCGAAGATCAACATTATAGAAGAGAGAACTGTTGGGCCGTCATTGGGCCAAGACTCTGTCGACGCTGGGAAAATCGCCGGGATGCTGGGGATTGCCTTGGTCGTGCTTGTGATGCTGACTTATTACCGGGTCGCCGGGATGCTGGCTGTGGGAGCTCTGGGGGTCTACGTGGTACTTGTGCTTGGTGGCCTTGCAACTTTAGGCGCGGTGCTAACGGTTCCAGGTATAGCCGGCCTAATCCTTTCAGTTGGGATGGCTGTGGATGCCAACGTCCTAATCTTTGAGAGGATCCGTGAGGAGTTAGCTGTTGGTCGGGCAACCAGAACCGCGGTAGAAGAGGGTTTCCAACACGCAAAATCCGCCATCGTGGACGCAAACTTGACCACGCTTATCACGGCTCTAATCCTTTTCCAATTCGGGACTGGCCCTGTACGTGGTTTTGCAGTAACGCTCTCAATCGGCATCGTTGCATCGTTTTTCTCCGCCCTGTTTGTTACGCGCTCCTTCTTCCTCCTGTATCTGCAGGGGAAGAAAGCGTCTGACCCGATTAGCGTCTAAGGAAAGGCGATGCGACTCTTTCATAACGCATCCTACAGGTTCATTGAGGCTCGACGTAAGGCATACTTTGCTTCCGGCATAGCCCTAGGGGTAGGCATTGTGTTTATGACCTTAAATGTCGTGAACACTGGAAGCTGGCAGAACTATGGAGTTGATTTTACAGGCGGATCACTGATCCAAATCCAGGTGGATGAGAACCTGACTGCTGGGGATCTTCGTGATGCGCTCGGTGGGGCAGATTCGCCGCCGATCACACGCTTCGGTGAAGAGAGCGAATTTGTTGTGCGAGCCCCTGTAGCGGAGGACGGATCAATAGGTGCGGTTGCTGATACTATTGAAGCGCAACTCACGGCTGCTTTTGGTCAGGACGCCTTCGAGGTGGTCCGGACTGAACAGGTCGGTGCTAAGGTAGGGGGAGAACTGCAATTGAAAGCTTTGTATGCGATTCTCTTCTCATTCCTGCTTACCCTCATTTATCTGGCCATCCGCTTCGAGCTTCGCTTTGGTATGGCAGCGGTGATCGCTACACTGCACGATATACTGATCACCCTCGGCTTTCTCGCTGCTTTTCATGTCGAGATTGCATTACCTACCGTCGCGGCGATCCTCACTATCCTGGGATATTCTTTAAATGACACGATTGTGGTCTTTGACCGCATTCGTGAGAACATGCATACGAAGGGTGCGCGGAAGCGTAATCCAGTTGACCTAGTCAACCAATCGATTAATGAGACTCTCCCGCGTACAGTCCTCACATCTGGTACGACTCTGGCAGTGCTCTTAGCGCTCCTTGTTCTTGGCGGTCCCGTGATCTTTGATTTCACTGTGGTACTTATTTTGGGTGTGATCATCGGTACCTACTCCTCGATTTTCGTTGCTTCTCCAGCGCTGATTGAAATCCAGAATCGTTGGGGGTTGGGAAGGGTCGGTGAGAAGAAGAAGAGGCCGCAGCCTGCGACGGTGTGACCGAGGACGTTGTCTGAGTACTTCGACAGTCACTGTCACCTAACCGCCTCTGCTTTTCACCGGGACTTAGACGAGACACTTCTCCGGGCTCTAGAGAATGGCGTAACCCGATGGGTCACCATTGCCTCGAATCTTGAGGATACCCAGGAAGCACTTGCTCTCGTAAAAGATCGGCCAGGCGCATGGTCAACAGCGGGGGTACATCCTCATGAGGCAGGCGAAGCACCAGAGGATGTTATCGAGCGGATTCGAAAACTGGCTTCTACTCAAGAAAAAATAGTAGCGATCGGAGAGACCGGACTAGATTTTTACTACGACAATGCTCCTAGGGATGTTCAGAGACGGCTTTTTGCAGCGCACCTTGCACTTGGATCCGAACTCGATCTTCCAGTTGTTGTTCACGCTCGTGCCGCTGATGGCGATATAGCAGAAGCCCTGAGATCTATGCCACCTGGAACATCCGGAGTCCTGCACTGCTTTACTGGAGGGAATCTCGCTTTTCAAGAGGCTCTAGAAGCGGATTGGTACGTCTCATTCTCAGGTATCGCTTCGTTCAAGAGCTTCGAAGCTGTGGAATTACTTCGAACTGTTCCGAAAGACCGATTACTGATTGAGACGGATTCTCCATATCTCGCTCCTGTACCACAACGCGGGAAACGGAATGAGCCCGCATACGTACCATATGTAGCTCAGGCAGTTGCTTACCACCTGAAGTCTGACCCTCTTGAAATCGGGCGTTTAACAAGTGAGAACGCCTGTCGCTTCTACGGCGTGCGGTAGGGGGATAAACTCCACGATGACTAGACGGATCAATGTGTTAACTGATGTGGTCGCGAATCAAATCGCGGCAGGGGAGGTCGTTGAGCGACCTGCATCTATAGTTAAAGAATTGGTCGAGAACTCTCTCGATGCTCGTGCCTCGCGGGTTGAAGTTTCCCTGTTACGAGGCGGGAAAGGTGAGATACGCGTCAGTGACGACGGAATTGGTATGGGTCGCGAAGACGCGCTGCTAAGTCTTGACCGCCACGCTACGAGTAAGATTTCATCATCCTCAGATCTAGCTAGCGTGCGTACCTTCGGATTCCGTGGTGAAGCACTGCCCTCGATTGCTGCGGTAAGTCGACTCAATCTCGATACTCGGGAAGCTGATCAGGGAGTAGGTACCCAGGTGGTGGTGAATGGTGGGCGTATCGATACGGTCGAAGATAGCGCTCGCCAGAGAGGGACTACGGTTGAGGTTAGGAATTTATTCTTTAATGCTCCTGCCCGTGCCAAGTTCTTGAAATCGGTGAGCGTTGAAGTTCGAATAGCTAGCGACGTCCTGACGGGACTCGCATTAGCAAACCCACGAGTCAGCTTTTCTCTCACATCTAATAAGAGGAGTCTACTTGACCTTCCTGCAGTGGATGATGCTGCTGCACGGGTAAGTCAAGTTTGGGGTTCAGATCAGGGAGGCACACTGATTCTCGCGAGAGCTGAAGGCTCAGGTCTCGAGGTCAAAGGTCTGATTCAGCGCCCTGATGCAGCGAAACCTGGTCGCGGGAGGCGTTACTTGTTCGTGAACGGGCGCCCATTCAAGGCTCCGAAACTTGTTCAGGCGGTGGAGCGGGGGTACAGCACTACCATCCCACAGACAGCACGACCCTGGATGTTCCTTTACCTCCAAGTCTCTCCCGGTGTCGTAGACGTCAATGTGCATCCAACTAAAGCTGAAGTACGGTTCGCTCAAGATTCTCAGATAGAGGATCTAGTGGAAAGAGCGGTGCGGTCTGCGTTGGAGGATGAAAAGAGCTCTGCAACGTTCGATAGAGAGCTCGAAACTCCCCGCTTGCTTGTTCATGAACCACAGGAAAGTCTAGAGCTGAGCGATCCGCCTACGGACGCTCAAATGGCTTTATTTCTGGCAGGCTCTGAGGTTGGGGATCTTACTGAGGGACAGTTAGTGAGTAAGCCTGAGGAGTCGCGACCAAATCTTTGGCAGATTCTCAACACCTACATTCTTGCTGAGACACGAGACGGCCTCCTGATAATAGACCAACACTCAGCTCATGAGCGCGTGCTATTCCAGAGACTGATGGACGCGTTTGAAGCGGGTGGGCGGGACGGACAAAAGCTTCTTTTCCCCCTAACGATCCGATTGACAACTCCAGAGTTGAACTTGGTAGAAGAACTTCGCGGATTACTTGATCGATCTGGTTTCGAGGTTGAACCATTTGGTGGTGACACGGTGATCTTGAGGGCAGTACCTAACCCGCATCCTTACTTCAATGCCGAACGTGCGTTTCGGGAGATGATCGATGAGCTAACCCACGGTTCCGACTTAGTCCGCTCAGCGAAGAATCAGCATGAAAAGATCGCGATGACATTTGCCTGTAAGGGCTCAATCAAAGCCGGTCAGCAGCTGGCCGATATCGAGATGCAAGAGCTTTTTGATCAATTATTTTCTACTGACCTCCCGCATCATGACGTTCATGGTCGTCCGACGATTATTCGGCTTTCAGGTACGGAGCTTGCGAGGAAATTTGGGCGATGATCTCCGAACTCAAGCCGACCTTCATTGCACTGACGGGACCGACAACTTCAGGCAAGACACAACTTTCCTGTGCACTTGCTCAGATCCTTGAAATCGAGATCATCTCAATGGATTCCCGACAGGTATACAAGGGGATGGATATCGGTACTGACAAGCTGCCTGCTGATGTAAGGACAAAGGTCCGGCATCATGGGCTTGATCTGGTTCAGCCAAATGAGCGGTACTCGGCCGGACAATTCGCACGTGATGCACGTGTCTGGATAAGAGAGATCATCAAGCGCGATCGGGTGCCGGTACTCGCAGGTGGTACCGGCTTCTTCCTCAAAGCGATCACAGAGCCAATTTTTGCTGAACCTCCAATAGATTCAGCACGCCTCAAAATGCTTCGCCGGTACTTAAGTACCATTGACCACAGAGCACTTGCTAAATGGGTTGAAAAATTGGATCCAGAGAGGGCTTCTTTGGCGATTGATGGTGGTCCTCAGCGTATGAGTCGCACTATCGAAGTGGCTTTGTTAACGGGGTGCCCTCTTTCCAGTTGGCATAGGGAGTCACCTCTAGATGCTGCTGCACTTACCGGCCTCATAATTCAGCTTGAGCTTTCTCGCGAAGAGATGGATAAGAGAATCAATAAGCGTGTGACATATATGGTAGAGCGAGGCTTGGTCAGTGAGGTGCGCAGCTTGCTTGAAGCCGGTTATACTTTTGATGATCCGGGAATGACTGCAACTGGTTATCGTGAAATAGCGCAGTACTTGGAGGGTGATCAGACGCTTGAAGAAGCCATGGAAGAGATACGCAGGAATACACGACATTATGCTAGAAGACAGCTTACCTGGTTCCGTAATCAACTTCCGTCATCAGCTCGCATCATTGATGCCACAGCCTCCAAAGATTTTCAGGCCACGGCAGTGCTTGATGCGTGGGTTGAGGTTCATGAACAGACGGGCCCTCAGATCCGAGGCGATGAGCCCAGCTTATGAAGATTGGAATCACCTGCTATCCGACTTATGGGGGATCTGGGGCTGTAGCTACACATCTTGGCCTTGAACTGGCAGAGAGAGGCCACGAGGTGCACTTCATATCATACGCTCAGCCCTTCCGTTTGGCGCATTTTCATGAACGCATCTTCTTCCATGAAGTCGAAATGGAAGATTATCCCCTGTTCAAGCACCCTCCTTATTCATTGGCTCTGGCAGTTGCTCTGCATGACGCAGTTCGAAAATATGAACTTGACCTTGTTCATGTGCACTACGCGATACCGCATGCTACGTCTGCCTGGGTGGCCTGTGAGATGCTCGAAGGCGAGAGGGACCTGAAGATCGTGACGACATTACATGGCACCGATATCACGCTGGTTGGTCTTCACCCCTCGTTCCAAGCCATCACACAGTTTTCGATTCTTCGCTCACATGGCTTAACCGCTGTTTCGGACTTTCTAAAGCGAGAGACTGTGCGTGACTTCTCAGTGCCAGAAAGCCGTATCGAAGTAGTACCAAATTTTGTCGATACAAGGATTTATCGACCGGGCCTAGAGCCCTGCCATCGGGCCACACTCGCCCCTGACGATGAAAGAATCGTCATGCATATCTCGAACTTCCGACCTGTTAAGCGAGTGGAGGATGTAGTAGAGATATTCGCACGTGTTTTGGGAGAGATTCCATCCCGATTAGTTCTCGTAGGTGATGGTCCGGATCTTCCACGTGCACGCGTAAGAGTCGAGGAACTGGGGATCCGCGACAGGGTCGTGTTCCTTGGGGAGTACACACCCGTGCAAGAATTACTATCATGCTCGGACTTATTCCTCCTGCCCTCCAGGAGCGAATCGTTCGGGTTGGCTGCGTTAGAGGCAATGGCGTGCGGATCACCGGTAGTTGCATCTCGCGTGGGTGGCTTGCCCGAGGTGGTCATAGATGGAGAAACCGGATACTTATGTGAGGCTGGTGACATCGATGAAATGGCAGCCGCTAGCATCAAGATTTTGAGTGACGACAAGCACCGCCAGGAGCTATCCGATGCTGGACGCGCTCTCGCGGTGAAGCGTTTCTCCTCTGAATGCATTGTGCCTCAATACGAAGAATATTATCGGCGAATCCTGGGATCTCGGTCTTCATGACAATCCTGGAAGCACTCGTGCTTGGGATACTTCAGGGAGTTACTGAATTTTTGCCCATCTCCAGCTCTGGCCACCTGGTTATAGCGCAAGCAATTCTAGACATCGAAGTGCCCGGTGTTCTCTTCGAAGTTTGGGTGCACATGGCCACGTTGCTATCGATCCTCCTGATTTATCGGAACCGAATAGCTGAGTTATCAAGAGGGATTCTGGGTAAAGATCGCAGCGCCCTTGAGTACATGGGCTTGATTGGGTTGGCAACCCTTCCTGCCGTTGTTGCAGGCCTTTTTCTTGGTGATCTGGTGAAGGTGATGTTTGATAATCCTGTGATTCCCGGGGTTGCTCTTCTGGTGACAGGAGGAGTCCTTTGGACGAGCCGGGGAGTCTCTATCTCTTCCGTGGAAGATCGTCCTCGGTGGATTGGTGCACTAGTAATCGGCTTGGCCCAGGCGTTCGCCCTGATTCCCGGTATCTCCCGCTCCGGGACAACGGTGGTCGCGGCGCTGTGGTTGGGCCTAAAGGCCGAGGATGCAGCAGCTTTTTCTTTCCTTATGGCTATACCTGTGATCCTCGGAGCTACTCTCCTTCAGTTGCCCGAGATCGGAGCGTCACAGTCGCTTCCAACTCTGACACTCTTATTGGCCGGTGCGGCTGCAGCTTTCACAGGTGTTCTGGCGATCCGAACCTTTATCACCACTCTTGGAAAGGGCTCCCTTCATTTGTTTGGCATTTATTGCTGGATTATAGGAGCGCTCTTTCTCTCCTACTTGTGGGTGAAATAGGGAGCTGACCTAGATATGTGTATTGCTAGGTGTTGAACCACTGGCAGGGTCGCCCAGTCTCAGAATGGGCTGAAATATGGGGTATCCCGTCTCTGGAGATATACCGCCGTATTAGCTCCACTAATGACCGTCTGATCGACCTGACTGAAGCTGAACCGGTTTCATTCAGCGTGGTGATTGCAGATGAACAGACAGCAGGACGTGGACGCGCTGGGAGTAAATGGTACTCACCGGATGGGGCAGGACTCTTGATGTCTGTTCTTCTACCAGCCTTGTCACCCCCCCAACTGTTTGTCCCTCTGATAGTAGGAGTTGCGGTTGCCCGAGCTATAGAGGTTTTGGCTGATGGTTTCTCCACTCAAATTAAATGGCCCAATGATGTTCTTCTCGAAGGGGGTAAGGTTGCCGGAATCCTTTGTGAGTCAGCCGGTGAGTGGATAGTTACAGGGGTAGGTGTGAACATCCGGACTCCGGTAACTGGGTTCCCACCAGAATCCACAGGCCGTACTTCTTCACTTGAGGAGACTTGCCAGTTGACCCTGGAACCCAGCTACGTTGCAGAAGCTTTGATTTCTGAATTACACAAGGTTGAGCCGGTATTTGATGATCCTCGGTATCTTGATCAGTTGCCTTCTGGACTTCATGAAGAACTCTTGAGCCGAGATGCACTTTTCGGGTCAGAGGTGACGACAGAGCAGGAGGGAGGTGGTGTGGCACGTGGCATCGACGAACAAGGCGCACTCATACTGGAGCGCGAAGACAGTTCCCGGGTACGGGTAGTATCAGGAAGTGTGACTCCGAGTTAACCCTGGGCGCCCAAAGCAGATCTTGCTTAGAGAGGTGATATGCAGCTGGTTGTTGATGTAGGAAATACTGAAACCGTGATTGGACTGGCTTCAGGTAAGAGAGAATTGGCCGGCCACTGGCGGATCAGCTCAAGTGTGTCTCGGACGATTGATGAGATGACAGTATTGGTTCGTGCGTTCTTATCTAATAATGCTTTGGGCGATTCCAAGATTACGAGAGGAGTAGTCGGCTCAGTCGTTCCTGCCGCCAACAGAGTATGGACGAAGACGCTACGGAGAATTGTGACGGGAGAGGTGCTGGTAATAGATCCACGATCTGATCTTCCAATCAAGCTTGATGTAGAAGAGCCGATGTCGGTTGGGGCAGATCGGATCGTCAACACTCTTGCTGCCCGTGAATTATACCATCGTGACACGATCGTTGTGGATCTAGGCACAGCTACGACTTTCGATTGCATAACAAAGGAAGGAGTCTTCAAAGGAGGAGTGATCTCTCCGGGACTCCTGACAGGCATCGACTGGCTCGCTTCAAGAACGGCGAAGTTACCGCGCGTTGAGCTGACCCCCCCACCTGCGGTGATTGGCCGAAGGACTGAAACTTGTATCCAAAGCGGCATTTTTTATCAAGCGATCGACTCTATAGATGGTATGGTTCAACGGTTGAGAGAGGAATGGGATCGCCCGGACGCATATGTAGTAGCTACCGGAGGTTTCGCCAATACTATCGGGCCACATTTGGCAACGATCGACAGGATTGAACCGTTTCTCACTCTCTTCGGTCTAGCGATGGCTGGCGAGTATTTAGAGGGGTAGATTTGAACTTGAATTCACTCCGACTCTGGCCTCGAACCCCATGACTCTATCCCCTGTATTCCGATCCCAGGACGCGGTGGGCCTGTTAGAGAAACACGGTGTATGGACTCGTCTTGAGAGTGATATGGAAGCTCAGGCAGAAGCGGTGCGGATTGTGCAAGCAGATCTCCGAACGCTGATTGCGGAACAATTCCTTACCAAAGCGCCGCACGTTCCATCGGCAGCCGAAGCTACGACTCCAGAAGGGCTTCGTTTTCTTCAGGAATATTTTTTCCTCATTCTTTTCCGGTCCATCTTTGCCACGATAGGTGTTCCGGAGGCGCGCTTGACGCTCTATACGGAACTGAATTTTTGCATCAAGGGAACGATAACCGCGGCTGACAACATTTTTGATGACCAGGCCAAGACTCTTTTGCCCCTTGCACCTAACACGGGCGCCCGCTTCATGTCAATTCTTCAATTGATGTCATTCGAACGCTTGTTACGAAGGGCACTTGAAAGGGGACGAGTCAAGGAGATTGTCAATGGGACTCAGTGTGATGCGATACAGCGCGAATTGCTTGATCGCATGGCCTTGATCGGTAGGCTAGAGGGATCGGAAGAGGAGGGTGTCGAAGAAATCGCTAGGCCAGAAGTAATGCTTGACAGTGTTCACCGCATTCGTGGGGGTGACCTCTTCGCACTCGCGTTTGCAGCACCGGAGGTGCTAGAAGAAGGCGGATTGAGTGAGAAGTTGTCTGCAGCAGAGTACTCGGTTGCACAACTTGGCACGGCATTCCAAATCGTTGATGACCTTACTGACTTCGAGGTTGATGTTGGCCGACGGAGTAATAATCTGCTTGTCTCGCAGATTCACCACCACGGATCGGAAAAAGAGAAAGCGGCTCTGGCCAAATTGCGGGCGGGTGAAGGAGTGTCTGAGGGTCTTGTCGAATCTCTATTTTTGAATTCGGCTGGCTTAGTACTCGACATCGCCTATTGCGAAGCAAGAGCAGCATTCATGGGGCTCGCAGACTTGGGCTACTGGTTCGATCCATCACTTGCGGAACAGGTTGTGCACGCCATTGTCGGTCTCGACGGTGTTCTGCGTATGGAGGTACTGGTTACCGGCGGTTAGCCAGCTGTGAATGTCGAATTTGGTATCGTTGGAGTCATAGGCAGCGATTCGAGAACGCTAGCGCTTGACACCCTGGCTCTATTTTCGATCTTACCTCGCTCTTAGCACTCTCCTTATTAGAGTGCTAAAGTGCTAAGCCAAGAACTGATCTAATCAGTTTAAGGCCCATTTCCACGTTGTTAGGAGGAGGCCAGATGGGTAATGGCGCAAGCAATGTCAGGCCGCTGTCTGACCGCGTCGTGGTAAAGCCACTTGAAGAAGCAGAACAGATGAAGGGTAGTATCTACATCCCGGACACTGCTAAGGAGAAACCGTCGCAAGGAGAGATCATTGCGGTCGGACCTGGCAAGATGTCTGATGAGGGTGCACGGATTGAGCCTGACGTAACAGTCGGGGATAAGGTTCTTTACGGGAAGTACAGCGGTACGGACGTCACGCTGGACGGTGACGAGTATCTGATTCTGAGAGAATCAGACATCCTCGCGATCGTTTCTTAGCGCAACGCAATTGACGAACTAGGAGATACGAATCATGGCAGCCAAAGAGCTCTGGTTTGACGTTGAGGCGCGTGCGCGCCTCAAAAAAGGCGTCGATAAGCTCGCCCAAGCCGTAAAAGTGACACTCGGCCCTAAGGGTCGAAATGTGGTGCTGGATCGGAAGTTCGGCTCCCCGACGGTGACCAAGGATGGTGTATCGGTTGCCAAAGAGGTGGAGCTCGAAGACGCAGTTGAGAACATGGGCGCACAGATGGTCAAGGAAGTCGCGACTAAGACTTCCGATGTTGCAGGTGATGGAACCACCACCGCGACTGTTCTTGCTCAGGCAATTTTCGGCGAAGGCCTTAAGAACGTTACGGCAGGGACAGATCCCATGGGTATACGCCGTGGGATCGATCAGGGTGTGGGTCTCGTAGTTGAAGAGCTGAAAAGAATTTCAACTGACACACAGGGTAAGACTGAAATAGCTCAGGTTGGAGCGATCAGCGCAAACAATAATGCTGAGATCGGCGACCTTATTTCAGATGCAATGGAAAAGGTTGGGAAAGATGGGGTGATTACGGTCGAAGAGGCTCGTGGCCTTGAAACCACACTTGATACTGTTGACGGTATGCAGTTTGATCGCGGCTATCTCTCTCCATATTTCGTAACAGATCCGGAGAGGATGGAGGCAGCGCTCGAAGATCCGATGATCCTAATCTATGATAAGAAGATTTCGGCGATGAAGGATCTATTGCCAATTCTTGAAAAAGTGGCACAGATGGGTAAGCCACTCTTGATTGTGTCCGAGGATGTTGAGGGTGAGGCTCTTGCGACTCTGGTCGTCAATAAGCTTCGGGGTACGCTGAAGGTAGCGGCCGTGAAAGCGCCGGGCTTCGGTGATCGTCGGAAAGCTATGCTCCAAGACATCGCGATTCTCACAGGTGGACAGGTGATCTCGGAAGAGGTTGGCTTTAAGCTAGAGAATGCGGTGGCGAGCGACCTTGGGAGCGCAAAAAGTGTCATAATTGACAAGGACAATACGACGCTGATTGATGGTGCTGGGGAAGCGGACAAGATTAAGGGGCGGATCGACGAGATTCGTGTCTCAATCGACAAGAGCACCTCTGACTACGATAGTGAAAAGCTTCAAGAGCGCCTTGCGAAACTCGCAGGTGGTGTTGCGGTCATCAGTGTCGGTGCGCCGACAGAGACCGAAATGAAAGAAAAGAAGGCACTCGTAGAGGATGCACTACACGCGACTCGGGCCGCTGTCGAAGAAGGCATCGTTCCAGGTGGTGGTGTTGCTCTGCTTCGCGCACAGGCGGTACTCGCCGATGCTGAACTTGAGCTCGAGGATGAGATGATCGGAGTGCAGATCCTCTCCCGTGCTCTTGAGCAGCCGATACGGCAAATTGCAGAGAACGCTGGTAGTGAAGGTAGCATCGTAGTCGAGCGTGTCCGGGCCGGTAGTGATGGGTTTGGCTACAATGCTCAGTCGGACGAGTATGAAGACCTTGTGAGCGCGGGGGTTATTGACCCGACAAAGGTTGTGCGTACCGCACTCCAGAATGCCGCATCAATCGCAGGGTTACTTCTCACGACTGAAGCGGTAGTAGTGGATCAGCCTCAGGACGAAGCAGGACCGCCAGCAATGCCTGGTGGTGGAGACATGGGTGGGATGTACTAGACCAAGTCTTCATAGAGAAATGCGGCCCGGTCACTGTTTCAGTGGCTGGGCCGTTTTTTGTCACGGGATTCCGACTTACCGTTGGCGCTTGCTACTGCAGAGACTGATTGCGTTTGCACAAGCTCTTGAGTTACAGCTAGACATTGATTTGGGTGTCTCTGAATCGCCTGAGATTTTATCACAGGATGGATCTGTATAAGATTGGCTGTGCTTCGGTAGCAACAGGACAGGAATTACAAAACGATTTCCTATCCTGTAAGGGATAGTTGGCCTATCTTTGTTTGTCAGAGCTAAGTGAGATTGCAGTGTCCCTCGATACCACTTCTGCCAGATGAACCAATTCTCCTCAACGTTGCTTACTGGAGGCCTTGCACTGCTCTTGTGGGGCAGTGGTGGTGGGCAGTTGAGTCAAACCCAGACCACTGATCCAACTCTGCTAGTGTCAGGTTATGCTGAAATAGTTGGGTCCGACAGTGAGTCAACGAATGACGAGATTATTCAGGCTTACTGTGTACGTTGCCATAATGAAAGGATGCTACGCGGGAATCTGTCCCTTGAAGACTTCCGAATGTCGGCTTCTCATGAGGAGGGTGAGACCACTGAGAAGATGATCCGAAAGCTTCGAGCGGGCATGATGCCTCCGCCTGGGGCCCGGCGTCCCGCTGGGGATACGCTCGTAATGCTTGTGCAAAGCTTGGAATCCTCAATGGATATGGCAGCGTGGGCGCACGTTTCAGCGATTAAATCGAGCCGAGTATCAAAGCTCGATTGAGGACCTCCTCGGTCTGAGAATCGATGCGGGGAATTACCTTCCTCTCGATACCAAGAGTGCCAATTTCGATAATATTGCTGACGTCCAAATGGTCTCTCCGACGCTTTTGGATGCCTACTTACATGCTGCAGCTGAAATTAGCCGCTTAGCAGTGGGAGATGCGGAAGCAACTCCGAGTGAGACTCAATACCGGATTCCAAGGTGGGCCTCACAACTTGACCGGGTTGATGGTGCGCCTTTCGGGACTCGGGGCGGAACGGCAACCGAGCNNTTCCATCATGAAACGACTGGCACTGCTGTAGGCAATGGTCGGTCTGCTTTGCACACGGCCTATGCTCCAGAGCAGATAGAGGTATCGGTCGACGGTGAGCCGGTAGCGCTGCTTGAGATGGACCGTTGGATGCACGTGTCGGATCCAACTAGTGTTGAAATACGAACGGAACCGATTTTCATAAAAGCTGGAACACATGGCGTAGCGGCGGCATTTATTCGACGTGCTGAAGGGCCAGTCCAGGATCTGGTATCCCCTCACGATTGGTCATTAGCCAGTACTGCCATTGCGGGCACGTACGGTGTCAATTCTCTGCCGCATATGCGAGACTTCGTTATCTCTGGTCCTTTTAACGTTACCGGCGTATCGGAGACCAAGACACGCACTCAGGTCTTCACATGCCAACCGTCGACGGCTCTTGAAGAGCGCACGTGCGCAAAAAGTATCCTTTCAGGTTTGGGGACTCGGGCATTCCGACGCCCTCTTACGGATGGAGATCGTGAAGCTCTGATGCTGTTCTATGAACAGGGAGCTTCTGCCGGAGGGTTCGAGATTGGTGTGCGCACAGGACTAGAAGCGATACTAGCTAGTCCTCATTTCGTTTTTCGTTTTGAAGAACCACCTGGACCGGTAGCTGCAGGCGAGAGCTACAGGATTAGTGATCTAGATCTAGCAAGTAGACTTTCTTACTTCGTTTGGGGGGCCCCGCCTGACGCTGAACTGCGTACTCTAGCAGAGGAAGAGAGTCTTTCAGATCCGGAGACACTTGAAGCTCAGGTTTATCGTATGCTTTCAGATAGTAGATCGGCGGCGCTTGGACCTCGATTTGCAGCGCAGTGGTTGAGGCTCCAAGATTTGGACAAAGTACACCCCGACGTTCGACTTGATCCTGACTTTCATCAGCAATTAGCAGATGCGATGCGGCGTGAGACAGAACTTCTGTTCAATAGTCTTATAGCTGAGGACCGAAGTATCTTTGATCTCTATGAAGCAGACTACACTTTTGTTAATGAACGACTTGCCAAACACTACGGATTTTCGGGAGTTACAGGGGAGGAATTTCAACGCTTCACTTACCCAGATGATAGCAGGCGTGGTGTCTTTGGACATGGCAGCATTCTGACTTTGACATCGCATGCGGGCCGAACGTCACCGGTACTGCGCGGTAAGTGGGTGATGGAAGTCTTGTTGGGTACTCCGCCACCTCCACCGCCACCTGGAATCCCAGATCTGGAAGAGACAGAAGGCAGCGAAAATGGGAGGCTGCTTACGACGAGGGAAAGGATGGCTCTCCACCGGGAAAATCCGTCCTGCAACTCATGTCATCGTTTCATGGATCCCATAGGCCTGGTATTAGATAATTTTGGCGTAAGTGGGAAGTGGCGAGCCCGCGAAAACGGAACAGCACTCGATACGAGAAGCGAGCTTTACGACGGCACCCCCATTGAGACTCCTGGTGACTTAACCCGGGCTTTGTTAGATCGACCCATACCTCTGGTAAGGAATTTTACTGAAAACCTCATGGCGTATGCGCTTGGTCGGCGCCTAGAGTACTACGATCAACCGACTGTTAGGGATATCACGAATCAGGCTGAAGTGAATAGCTATCGCCTCTCATCGTTTATCCTTGGGATCGTGAAAAGCGATGCTTTCCAGATGCAAAGAGCAGGGGGGAGCGTCCAGGTTCCTTTGGGTGAACAAGAGAGCCACTGAGGAGATTAGCGAGAATATGAACTTTATTACGGGTAAGCAGATCGGAAGACGAACGTTCTTGCGCGGGGTAGGTTCTACCGTGGCACTCCCCTTTTTGGATGCGATGGTTCCTGCGGGTCGAGTATTATCTGGTTCCCAAGCACTCGCTGATCCGACACGTCTGATTGCTATCGAAATTGTCCATGGCGCTGCGGGAAGCAATGAGTGGGGAGCTACTCAGGATCTCTGGTCACCAGCTGAGGCTGGTCGGGAATTCGACCTGACTCCTAGTTCGCTCCTGCCGCTGGAGGATTACCGCGAATATCTGACCATCATCAGTAATACTGACGTCCGCCAAGCTGAGGCATCTAAGCCCAAGGAGATTGGGGGTGACCATTTCAGATCCAGTGCCGTATTCCTGACGCAAGCTCACCCCAAGCAGACCGAGAGTTCTGATGTATATGTAGGAGCGTCATTGGATCAGATTTATGCGACTCGCTTCGGGCAGGATACTCCCATTCCGTCTATGCAACTCTGCATCGAAAATGTTGATCAAGCAGGGGGGTGTGCCTACGGATATGCATGTGTGTATACGGACACGATTAGTTGGGGTTCTGCTTCTGATCCGCTACCAATGATCCGTGATCCGAGGATCGCGTTCGATCGTCTTTTCGGGGCTGGTGGAAGTCCGGAAGCTCGAGCGGCCCGCCGTCGCACAAGTCAGAGTATTCTCGACTGGATTACTGAAGATATAGCTGACCTAAAGCGCACACTTGGCCCTAATGATCAGATCCGATTGGATCGGTATCTCGAGAATGTCAGGGAGCTTGAACGACGAATTGAAGGTGTCGAAGTAAAAAACCGTTCCGGGGAGGTCCGTGAACTTCCAGAGGCACCGGCGGGGGTCCCCGATTCCTTCAGTGAGCATGTCCGGTTGATGTTTGACCTCCAAGCTCTCGCATTCGCATCCGATATGACCAGGGTTTTCTCACTTAAGCTTGGTAGGGATGCCTCGTCACGTGTATATCCAGAGAGCGGAACTGACACCCCGTTCCATCCAGGATCACATCATGGTGGGAGAGAGGAAGCAGTATTGGATTTTGCGACGATCAATAAGTACCATGTTGGCATGCTTCCTTATCTCATGGATAAGTTGAGCGAGGTCTACGAGGGTGATACTCATCTGCTTGATAAGACGATGATTATCTATGGTTCACCAATGGCAGACGGGAACCTTCACAACCATCGCCGATGTCCCTTGATTACTCTTGGTGGTGCGAATGGGGAGCTTGACAATAACCTCCACGTGAGGGCACCAGATGGTACCCCTATGGCAAATGCTATGTTAACGCTGATGCATAAGCTTGGTATGGGTGACGTTGAGGGTTTCGGGGATAGTACTGGAGAGCTGTCACTCACGGCACCCACGAGCAAGGGTTAAGGGGGGCATTTTGGGACTAAGTGCAGACCACGCTTCCAGGAAGTTATCAGTGAGGGCTTGGGTCTCTATGGGCCTCTGCTTTTTCCTGTTTGCAGCCGTTCCGGCAGATGCCCCCATTGCAGATGCATCCATGCGCAATGATGTGGCTCAAGTGAGGTTATTAGTAGCGAACGGTGCGGAACTGAATGCCGCTCACGGAGATGGCATGACTGGTCTTCACTGGGCTGCTGAGAATGGGAATCCTGAAATTGCGAGCATCCTTCTGGAATCTGGAGCAGATGTTGAGGCCGTAACACGGCTCGGGGCGTACCGCCCGCTTCATCTTGCAGCTCGCCGGGGAGATGCGTCAGTCATTCAGCTTCTGCTGGATGCGTCAGCAGATCCTGAGGCCGAGAGTGCGACAGGGGGCGTGACACCGCTCCATTTTGCCGCCGCGTCCGGAAAGGCAGCATCAGTCCAAGCGCTGATCGATCATGGTGTCGAGCTTGATGCGAGAGAGTCAATATGGGGTCAGACTCCTCTAATGTTTGCCGCAGCAACTGGACGCACAGAGGTCATCCGATTGCTTCTTCAAGTTGGAGCCGACCCGGCTTTGACAGCTACGGTGATCGATATGCCATCACGTGATGAGTTCGATCGCCAGGATCAACAGGCTCGGCGTGCGCGGCTGGCGGAGACTGAACAAACAGTTGGTCGAACAGGAGAAGTAAGGCAAGGAGTTACTGAAGAAAGACGACCCGCCTCTAGTTCCGGAGAAGCTCAGAGTGAACGAGAGCTGTTACTGGTCCAGCAAAGGGACAGGGTCAATCAACCACTCTCTCACGCTCAACTAGTGGGAGGATACGGTGGGATGACTGCTCTTTTAATGGCTGTTCGCGATGGCCATACCTCAACAGCCTTCGCTCTTCTGGATCATGGAGTGGAAATCGATCAGGTGAGTGCAGGGGATCACACTTCTCCTCTCCTCATGGCGCTTATTAATGGCCACTTCGGTCTAGCGATGGAACTTTTCAACCGTGGTGCTGACCCAACGATCGCAAGCGATGCTGGTGCAACACCACTATACATAGTATTGAACACAGAGTGGATCCCTAAATCACGGCATCCCCAGCCTACACACCGTCTTCAACAGGAAATTACATACCTGGATCTGATGAAGATATTCTTGGAAGCAGGAGTGGACCCTAATGCGAGGCTCACGAAGCAGCTTTGGTACACCACATTTGGTGATGACTACCTAAGGACCAATAGGACTGGGGCGACTCCATTCTGGCGAGCTGCGTACGGCTTGGACCTTAGGGCCATGAGGTTACTGATAGAGTACGGAGCTGATCCGAATATCCCGACGCAGAAAACTGCCGGGAGAAGTTATCGTGGAGGGGGTGAGGTCCAATCTGACGTGCTGGATCCTTCTGGACTTCCTCCTGTGCCCGTTGGAGGTCCTGGCGCCTGGCCAATTCATGCGGCGTCAGGGATAGGATACGGCGAAGGGTTTGCTGCGAACATCCATAGGCACGTGCCAGAGAGTTGGGTTTCTTCAGTGCGCTACCTGATCGAAGAGCTCGGGGCTGATGTCAATGCCAGAGACCATAATGGGTACACAGCTTTGCATCACGCAGCAGCTCGGGGAGATAACGAGTTGATTCTTTATCTGGTGTCGCAGGGAGCCGATGTCTCAGTAGTTAGTCGCAGAGGTCAAACGGTTGCAGATATGGCGAATGGTCCGGTTCAGAGGATCATTCCGTTTCTTTCTACGGTAGCGCTCCTGGAAGGACTTGGTTCTCAGAATAACCATAACTGCGTGGCTTGCTGACCTAAGAAGAGCAATGATGGGGATCGCATCCCTACGGGCCTCTTACGAGGGAGTCCCCAATACGATTGGGAGCCGAGGTACCGAGGATTAGCCACTCTAACTCGACTGAATAGACTGGTTTTACCCGGCATCAAACAGTGCCCTTTTCCTGGTCAGTCCGGATATTGATGTGTACCGTTGCAACGTGGAAATACTCCTACTTTGAGGTTACACAGATGCACTGTCGTTGGTTTATTTTCGGAATGGTTAGTGTGGCTCTCACAGTTGTTCCAGCGAGCGCACAGATAACAAATGGGGAACTATCAGCTGCTAAGCAGGTGCTTAAGTGGCGCGAAATAGGCCCAACGATTATGAGTGGCCGCATTTCAGATATCGCTGTCGTCGAATCGGATCCGAGCACTTTCTATGTGGGCACAGCGACAGGTGGAATCTGGAAGACTGAGAATGCAGGCACGACTTTTGAGCCACTTTTCCAACGAGAGAAGACTTCCTCCATCGGTGATGTGACGGTTTCACCATCGAACCCGAACGTTATTTGGACTGGCACAGGTGAACCCCAGAATCGCCAATCTTCCCCCTGGGGGAATGGGGTATACCGCTCGACTGATGCAGGTGCGTCTTGGACCCATGTTGGCCTGGAAAACACGCATCACATATCCAGGATCGAGGTGCACCCCATGGATCCGGAGGTCGCATATGTTGCAGCTGTGGGACACCTATGGGGTTCGAATACAGAACGAGGAGTCTACAAGACAACAGATGGAGGACAGACCTGGGAGCATGTTTTGTTCGTTGATGAACATACGGGCGCGATCGACTTAGTAATGGATCGCAATGATCCGATGACACTGTTTGCTGCGATGTACCAGAGACAACGTCGGGCCTGGGGCTTTAATGGAGGTGGACCTGGTAGCGGAATTTATCGAACGGTAGATGGCGGGACTTCCTGGATAGAACTAACTGATGGGCTCCCCCAGGGAGATAAGGGTAGGATTGGTCTGGATGTCTACAGAGGCAACGGGAATCTCGTTTGTGCTCTACTTGAAGCGGATGCTCGGACACCAGGTCAAGGTCGGGGTGGTGGCCCTGCCCCGAGTGAACAGAAGAACGGGGTGTATTGTTCAAGAGATCGTGGTGACAACTGGCAACAGATTTCGCCTACGAACAATCGTCCGATGTACTACTCACAGATCCGGATCGACCCGAATGACGCAGAACGGATATACCTGGGTGGATCAGATCTTTACCGTTCTTCTGACGGGGGAAGAAGTTTCACAAATGACGCGGCAGCAGGAGTGCATCTCGATCATCACGCGCTTTGGATAGATCCAAATAATTCTGATCATCTACTGCTAGGAAGTGACGGTGGTCTGAGCGTGAGTTGGGACCGTTCAGATAATTGGTATCAGTTCAGAAACCTACCGATCTCGCAGTTCTATGAAATTGGTATAGATAGTAGGGTTCCCTACCATGTGTGTGGCGGGCTCCAGGATAATGGTTCCTGGTGTGCACCATCAGATACATGGTCAGATCAGGGCATCCGTACTCGAGACTGGTATAATGTTGGAAGTGGAGATGGGTTTTTTACCGTAATGCATCCGGTAAACTCGAACGTCATGTTTGCTGAATCTCAGGGTGGTAACCTGACTCGTTTGGATCTCACGACGATGGAGCGGTCACGAATACGCCCAATTGGTCAATCGAACGAAGATGGCGAACAACCAGATCTGCGCTGGAATTGGGACTCCCCGATCCTGTTGTCTGCTCATGATGAAAACACCATCTATGCTGGCGCTAACGTTCTCTTCAGATCTCAGGATCTAGGACAAACATGGGACCCGATAAGCCCTGACCTTACTTATGAAATCAGTCGGGATTCCCTCTCGATTATGGGTGTTCTTGGTTCAGAGCCTCAGATGTCCTTGAACGACGGTCAATCTAGCTACGGGAATCTTACCTCGATCGGGGAATCGCCAATGAATAGTCAAGTTATATACACTGGCGCAGACGATGGGCGGGTTCAGCTTACACAAGATGCTGGCAATACTTGGACTGATCTTACGGAAAATATTGAGGGTCTTCCAGACAATGTGTATGTGACACGCATCGTCGCATCACATGCGGATGCGGGAACGGTCTACATAGCTTTTGACAATCATCGTTCCGATGATTTTGCTCCATATCTCTTCGTTAGTACAGATTTCGGAAATGAATGGCGTGCGAGGGTGAGCGGCTTACCTCAGTCTTCTCTCAATGCTCTTACTCAACACCCACGCAATCCGAATTTGATTTTTGTTGGAAACGAAATTGGGGTGTACGTATCGGTCAATGCCGGGGGCCAGTGGGTCCGACTCGACAATGGGCTTCCGACTGTGCCGGTAGATGATATCAAGATTGAGCCCCGAGAAAACGATTTAGTGATAGGAACGCACGGGCGGGGTATTTGGATTATGGATGATATCACTCCGCTTGAAGAGCTCACTGCCGAAGCGATTACGGCAGAGGCTCATCTTTTCGGGATTCAGCCAGCGATCTCATACAATCGGTACACACCTCAAGGATGGACACCAGGCATCTTCTCTGTCCCCAATCCACCGATGGGTGTACGCATGAGGTATCACTTGGCGGAAGATATAGACGAAGTGTCTCTATCGATCACGGACCTGAGAGGGCAGTCGATCCGCAGGTTGGAGGGCACAGGAAATGCAGGCCTAAACGAAGTGATCTGGGACTTGAGGATTCAAGAAGAGAATTCTGGCGATGATGTAATGAATTCGGGGCCAAGGGTGCTCCCGGGGACATATTTGGTGCACCTTGAAGCAGGAAACAGTGTCCTTGAAGGTGAGTTTTCAGTTCACTTAGATCCCCGCGTCACTATTAGTCAACCCGTGCTACTGGCACGTCAGGATGCGATGATTTCTTCATACCGCTTATCTGGGGTGGTTTCCGAGGCTAACTCTGCCCTGGGAGAACTGGAGGTACAGCTTGAAGATGCCTTGGGCTTACTAGATGAAGTGAGCCCAGAAAGTGAGGACCTGAAGACCGAGATTGAGCGTCTCCTAGGAGAGGTTGGTCAGATTGAAAATGATCTAGGAGAAGGGGGCAGGGGTGCAAACATGGTTAGTCAAATCGAAGGAGTTACTGGCGCTCCAACTGCCAATCAGTTGCTTCAAATTGAAGAATCATGGGATGAAATTCCCGCGTTTATTGATAGACTGAACATCTTAATCACTTCTGAAGTTCCGGCTCTTTATGCACGACTTGATGATGCGGGTATTCGCCCGAACCCTGGGTCTGTGATTGAAATGCCAAGGCGACGGCGCTAGGTGATGACGAATATGGAACAAATTCAATTAACCCTGCCGAACGGGGATGTCCTGACGATGGAGCGTGGTGTCACACCGGGCGAAGTCGCTAGCTCGATCGGTCCTGGTTTAGCTAAGGCAGCCCTTGCCGCAGTAGTCGATGGGGAAACAGTAGGCCTAATGGATCCTCTTGAGAGTGATGCAGACATTCGGATCTTGACGTTGAAGGACCCTGAATCACTTCCCGTACTAAGACACTCTGCAGCTCATGTGCTCGCGACTGCGGTCCGAGAGTTACTTCCAAGTGCTGGGATTGGCTTTGGCCCAGCTATTGAGGAAGGCTTCTACTACGACTTTGACGTAGATACACCGTTCACGCCGGATGATCTAGAAGCATTTGAGAAGAGAATGGCCGAGGTCACTGTAGCCGACCAACCGTTTGAGAGGCGGCAAGTGACAAAGGATGAGGCTCGCCAGCTTTTCGAGGATGATCCACTCAAACTTGAGCGCTTAGAAGAATTCGGGGACGATGAGGTAATCACCGTATACCAGAACGGACCATTTCTAGACTTGTGCAAAGGTCCTCATGTGCCGAGCACGGGAAAACTTGAACATTTCAAGCTTCTTTCTGGTGCAGGTGCCTATTGGCGCGGGGATGAAAAACGTCAAATGCTCCAGCGGATTTATGGGACTGCATTCCATAGTCGCCCAGAGCTGGATGAACACTTAGATCGGCTTGAAGAAGCAAAGCAGAGAGATCACCGAGTCATAGGAAAAGAACTAGATCTCTTTAGTATCCAGGAAGAGGTCGGCTCTGGCCTCATCCTGTGGCACCCCCGGGGTGGTATCATCCGTCACACGGTTGAGGAATTCCTAAAAGAAACGCTTCTCAAGCACGAATACGAACTTGTGTTTACTCCTCAGGTTGCTAGCGAGGAGCTCTATCGGATGAGTGGACACCTCGAGGTGTTTGAGGAAAATATGTTCCCGGCCATGGAAGATGGTGGCGCGCGTTTTCGTATGAAACCTATGAATTGCCCTCATCACTTTATGATCTACAAGACGCAGACTCGCTCATATCGCGACCTTCCACTGCGCTTTGCTGAACTTGGAACTTGCTACCGTTACGAACGTTCCGGGACCCTACACGGCATGCTTCGCGTGCGCTGCTTCACTCAGGACGATGCCCATATATTTGTGAGACCTGACCAAATCGCTGAGGAATACGATCGCCTTCTGGATCTGGCGGACTACCTATTGAAGATCTTTGGTTACGAATATCACCTTGCCCTTTCTAGCCGCCCAGAAAAAGCAATTGGTGATCCCGAGGTATATGACCAGGCCACTGAGACATTGCGAGGAGTATTAGAGAGGCGAGGAGCGGACTACATCTTAGATGAGGGTGGAGGCGCCTTCTACGGACCCAAGATTGACGTGAATCTCGTTGATGCGATTGGTCGAGAATGGCAGGGAGGTACGTTCCAGCTAGACTTCCAGATGCCCCATCGGTTCGGGCTTGAATATATCGGTGCCGATAATAAACCCCACGAGGCAGTCGTAATCCATAGAACCTTGCTCGGCTCTATGGAGCGATTCATCGGCGGATTGATAGAGCATTATGGTGGTGCGTTCCCCACGTGGATGGCGCCCGAGCAGGTCCGAGTTCTTCCCGTGGGCGAGCAGTGGAATGAGAGTGCTCGTGAGTTTGCACAAGATTTGGAACAGGCGGGCATACGTTCGTCTCTAGAAGCACGAGATACTCTCGGATACCGAATTCGTGATGCAGAGACATTGAAGATCCCGTATATGGGAGTTATCGGAGAACGTGAGGCAACTAACGGCACGGTTGCAGTACGAAGACGTGGAATGGGAAAGAAGCAAGAAGTGATGGACAGGGGCAGCTTCATTGACAGGGTATCAGACGAGATTCAAAGCAAGTCTCTTGGCTAGATATTACCCTAGTTACTAGACCAGGAACTCCAAAGGTGGCGGAAGATCTATCCATATGTGCTTCGGACGAGGGAGGCCGTTGACCTGGCATCTGACTTCTCACAGATTCTCATTCCGCTGCTTGCAGCGGGTCACAGCCAAGAAGTGGATCGCAGTGACCGGCGGTCCCGCCTTCAGGGCTCCTAGAGAGCTGACGTGAGGGTCGCGAAGGTCGATACTTGGATTGTTCCAAGAATCGCATCCTGTGGTCGCGGCTCGAGACTTGTCTCGGGCCTTTTCTATACAACGGATTGATTGGAGGTCAACAGAAATCAGCAAAGAACGTAGTCGTGTAAACGAGCAGATTAGGATCAGCCCAGTGCGGCTCATTCAGGATGATAACGAACAAATTGGTATTGTTTCGATGGATGAAGCCCGTGAGCGCGCGGCTGAAAGAGGGATGGATCTGGTAGAGGTTGCACCGGAAGCTCGACCGCCTGTAGTCAAGATGATGGACTACGGTAAGTACAGGTACGAAGCTGCAAGGGCTGCTCGAGAATCGAGAAAAAAGCAGCATGTCATCCAGGTTAAAGAGGTTAAGTTTAGACCCGGTATTGAAGATCATGATTATAAATTCAAGTTGCGCCATGCTCGGCGTTTTCTTGAAGAGGGTAACAAGGTCAAACTGACGATGATGTTCCGTGGTCGGCAGGTGACACACCCTGAGATTGGACGCGAAGTGCTTATTCGGGTTGCAGGTGACTTGGAAGACTTGGGGAAACTTGAGACGAGCCCGAGTATGGAAGGACGGTTGATGTCAACGATTGTAGCGCCGTTGAACACTAAATAGCGGAACCGGGCCCTGGATTGATTGGTCCGGGGAAGACGGAGGTCGATATGCCAAAGATGAAAACGCACCCAGGGGGCAAGCTTAAGCGGATGAAGGCGTTCAAGTCCCATATCTTGACAAAGAAAGACAGGAAGCGGAAGCGTAGGCTTCGCAAGTCTGATCTCGTGTCAAGCGCAGACCTTAAGCGCATGAAGCGAATGCTACCCTACGGATCCTGAGGAGTTAATCATGCCCAGAGTGACCTCTGCTGTCGCGCGTAATAAGCGAAAGAAAAAGGTCCTGAAGGTAGCTAAAGGCTACTTCGGGGGTAGGAAAAATTTATATCGTACTGCGAAAGACGCAGTGGAGAAGGGTTGGGAGCACGCGTACAGGGATCGGAGAAAAAAGAAAAGAACCTTCCGACGCCTCTGGATTGCACGTATCAATGCGGCCGTGAGAGAGCATGATCTATCATATTCTCGGTTTATTAACGGACTGAAGGAGGCTGGAGTTGAGCTTGACCGCTTTGAACATGTTGTCGATCGGGCCAAGACGGGCTTAGCGGCTAAGACGGGATGATGGGATAGGGGACCTGAGTTTCTAGGGTTGATCTAAATATGGCTCCGCTGCTTAGGCTGCGGGGTCTTTTTCCAGTGAGTCATTTTGTATGGCCGGTGTGGGATTGCGACCGAATACACCGCTGATAGCTTTCGCCACTATTCAGGCAGCGTATTTACACGGGATCTCGAATGACCGATAAGAGTCTGATCGCCGTTCTCAAGAAGCTCGAGACTGAGGGTCTGGCCGCCGTTCGGGACGCATCTGACCTAGGTGCCCTAGAAAAGGTGCGGGTAGAGTTACTCGGACGTTCTGTAGTGCTCCGGGAGTTGAGTAATGTGCCGCCAGATGAGCGTCCAACTGTGGGCCAAGAAGCAAATCGAGTAAAAAAAGTATTGAGCGGGGCGCTCGTCGAACGTGAAAACTCGTTCATCGAGGATATGAGCATTAGTCATGAAGACCTGACTCTTCCTTCGCGGCCAACTTGGGAAGGTGCGATCCATCCTATTACCCAAGCTGTAGATGAGATTTCAAAAATCTTTCGGGATCTGGGATTTACACGGGCGCGTGGCCCAGAGGCGGATACTGAGTGGTACAACTTCGAGGCATTGAATACTCCGCTGGATCATCCGGCTGCAGACGAACAGGATACGCTATATCTCACGGACTCGGTTCTCCTGAGGAGTCACACTTCTCCTGTGCAGATGCGAACGATGGAGAAACACGATCCGCCAATCCGGATTATCGCCCCCGGTTGGGTCTACCGCAGGGATACCTATGATGCGACACACACACCGGCCTTTATGCAAGTAGAGGGTCTCGTTATCGACGAGGGTATCACGTTTGTGGATTTCAAGGCCACACTGGCTGAATTCGCTCGGCGTTATTGGGGCCCTGACACAGAAGTTCGTTTTCGCCCTTCGTTCTTCCCATTCACGGAACCCAGTGCCGAAGTTGACGTTAAGCGTGTTATCACACGGCAGGATGGGATGCGGGAGGAAATGGAATGGTTGGAGATTATGGGTGCAGGAATGGTTGATCCTGCAGTAATCGAGAATGCGGGGTACGACCCAGAACGTTATACCGGTTTCGCATTCGGAATGGGTCCAGGAAGGATCGCCATGATCAAGCATGGCGTTAATGATTTGAGACGTTTCTTTGAGAATGACGTCCGTTTCCTAGGACAGTTTACGTCGTGAATGCCTCCTATCGATGGCTCTTAGACTGCGTACCAGGGCTACAGCTCACACCAGAGGAAATTGGTGAACATCTTGCTTTGCGCGGAGCACCTCTTGATGGAACAGTTTCTCCGGGAAGAGGACTTGAAGATGTCGTCGTGGGTCGAGTAGTCAGTGCCGAGAAACACCCTAACGCTGATAGGCTAACACTGTGCGAAGTCGATAGCGGAAAGGGGGTTGTATCCGTTGTGTGTGGAGCTCCAAACGTTCTGGAGGGGGCCTGGTATCCGTTTGCCCCTGTAGGAGCGGTTCTTCCGGGAGACTTGAAGCTGAAAAAAGTTAAGATTCGAGGTGAGGTATCCCATGGTATGTTATGTTCTGCAAAAGAGTTAGGTCTAGGAACTGATCATGGAGGAATCTATCAAATCCATGGTGAATTTATACCAGGAGAGTCGTTTATAGAGGCCATGGGGCTGGACGATGTCACGATGGATGTAGAGATCACTGCAAACCGCGGTGATCTGCTATCGCACCTGGGTATTGCAAGGGAGCTCGCTCACGCTGGTAGAGGAACTGTGCTAGTTCCCGATTTCCCTGATGATCCCAAGATTTCACTTACCTTTGAGCGAGATCTGGAGGAAGCGCGTCTTGGTGCTGTTGGTATACGAATTGAGGATCCGGACCTATGTAGTCGGTACCTTGGGGCTGTCATTCGGGGGGTATCGGTGGGCGAGTCTCCGGCATGGCTACAACAGAGACTTCGAGGGGCCGGTGCCCGTCCGATCAACAACGTAGTTGATGCCACCAACTATGTAATGTTGGAGTTGGGCCAACCACTTCACGCCTTCGACCTGAACAAGCTAGAAGGGACTTCGATCGTAGTTCGGCGAGCCGGAGAGAAGGAGAGCAGATTCGCCACGCTCGATGAAGAACACCGCGCTTTGTCATCTGACATGCTTATGATCTGTGATCTACAGAAGCCCGTTGCAATCGGCGGGGTTATGGGTGGGCTTGAATCGGAAGTCACAAATGATACGGTGGATGTGCTTCTTGAGGGCGCGCTCTTCAATCCTCAGTCAATTCGTGCTACTCGCAAGAAATTAGGCCTATCGACTGATGCGTCGTACAGGTTCGAGAGAGGGGTTGACCCTGAAGGGATCGAACTAGCTGTGTCCAGAGCCGCCGCGTTGATCCTATCGACTGCGGGTGGGGTGATTGATGGCCCAGTCCTTGATTGCTGTCCAGTCAAGTTTGAAGCGGATGTGGTATCACTCAGACTTTCGCGAATAGAGCATGTTCTCGGGGTAGGCTTCACCAGTCTAGAGGTCCGAAGTCTATTAGAGCCGTTGGGATTCCAGTTGGCTGATGAGGATGAAGGAGTTGTCAATGTGAGAATTCCGGGATTCCGATCCTATGACGTAACACGTGAGATTGACTTGATCGAGGAGATTGCACGCACGCACGGCTATGACAAGTTCCCGGCAGAGATGCGTCCTTACAGGCCGAGTAACGTTCCGGATCACCCTATATTTGAGCTAGAAGACGAGCTTCGTAGGGTCTTGGCAAGTAGAGGGTTGTTCGAAGCTCAAACACCCGCATTTGTTCCAAAATCAGAAGGTGACGTGCAGGTAGCGAATCCGCTTACATCCACAGAACCCTTTGTACGGAGAGCGATCCTACCTTCTCTGCTCCGCAGGGTTGAGCACAATTTTGCTCATGGCAATCGGGACGTCCGGCTTTTCGAGATCGCGACTTCATTTCGGAAGACTGGAACGGGGGAGCCTCCTCGTGAAGAGACACATCTTGCTGTAGTCATGACCGGTAGACGTGAACCCTCTCATTGGTCTAGGCAGGATGAATTTATAGCGGTCTGGGACCTAAAGGCGTTGCTCGAGACAGTGGCGCGCATCTCATATGCTGGCGCAGCTGAAGTCACTATCGAGGCTGACGTTGTGGCGCCCTTCCATGAGGGAACCGGTTTTGCTGTAATTGACGGAACGGACCTGAGTGTGGGTCACGGCGGGCTAGTCTTGTCTAGCGAGATCGACGCTCCCGTCTGGGCCGGAGATATTTGGGGATTCGAGATCACACTTCCGTCGAACCCCCTGAGATTGCCCACCCCTGAGCATGTACCTCTCCCGACTTTTCCAGCTATCGAACGTGATTTAGCACTCGTTGTGCCGATAGATCACACTGCGGCCGAGCTCGACTTGTTGATAAGAAACTCTGGGGGAGAGTTACTTGAGTCTCTAGAAATGTTTGATCTGTATTTTGACCCCGAAAATGACAATGGCGTTCGGTCACTAGCATTCCGGCTACGCTTCCGATCTGCAGATCGAACCCTAAAGGACAAGGAAGTGGACAAGTCTGTGGACTTGATTCTCCGTAGGCTCAAGGAGGAATTGGATGTCGAACCCCGAGGGTAACGGAGAAGGGCCAGAGCAAACTGCCTTCGTCGAGTTGGAGAAGATTGTTGAGGCGGCCCTTCGACATCTAGCAGAGGTGACCCTCCGCGCTGAGATGGCAGAAGATAGGAACGCGGAATTCGAAACACTCATCAAACGTTTTGCGGGTGATGAAGGTGACGCTGGCCAAGTACTCCATCGGCTTGCTCAACTAGAGGAGGACAACGAGGAAATGCGTTCCCGATTAGAGGCAGGTCAGGTTAGCGTCAATAAATTGATAGCGAAGATACGCTTTGTGGAGGAAGGACAATGACTCCCTCAAAGATTGCGGTCACAGTCCGAATAGCGGGTGAAGAACATACGATCCGAGCGGACGTGGAGCCTGAGCATACCAAGCGTTGTGCAAAGATGGTGGACGACCGAATTCACGAGATCAATGTCCAGACCGGGCTAGTGGACGGTGACAAGGCAGCGATACTTGCGGCTCTCTCGATCACCGATGAGTACTTTCAGGCGCGAGAGGAGATTGAAGAGCTGCGTAGTGAAATTGCTGGTAGAGCAGAGAAATTGGCGCGTCGTATCGAAGATGATATTCCCAATCTGATTCCCGACCTCGAGCTAGGACTCTGAAGTAGATACACGATCACTACCATCTCTAACCCGCCTGCTCCTAGCTTGCGTCCCGGTTAACCTGTCCTCTATTCTGAAGCGATAGAAAGACTCGCCCGTGTTTGTAATGCGGTTGAGTTCCAGATTACTCATTCTCGACACGTTACTCGTGTCGATTCCGGAGTCAATAAATGGCCACCCTGCCATTATTATGGGCGGCGGCTGGCCTCGTTTTTGGGGTTCTTGTCGGATTCCTCGTATCGAGGAGTCGGTCGCAGGCCCTATATGAGCTTGAGAAGGCAGAGTCTAAGGACGAGGCCTCCCGCATCCTTAACAGGGCGCAGGAAGAAGCAGAGAGCGTTCGTAAAGCAGGTGACCTAGCCGGTCGCGAAGGAGCTTCTCGACTACGTGAAGCCTGGGAGAAGGAAGAGGATCGCCGTCGCGAAGAAATTGAACGCTCGGAACGCAGACTCCAGGAGCGCTCCGATGCCCTCAGTCGAAAGTCGGATGACTTCAGTTCGCGAGAAGTAGATCTCGAGAACCGAGACACCGAACTTGAGGAGCGCGTAGCTGCGTTATCTCGAAGGGATGCTGAGCTCCGTGAAGCAGACTCAAAGGTTCGTAACCGTCTCGAGCAAGTAGCAGGGCTTACTAGTGACGAAGCCAAGAAAGATCTAATCGAGGACCTGAAGGATGAGGCCCGGGCCGAGGCCGCCAATGCTCTGAGAGAAATACGCGAACAGGCTCAGCAAGAATCGGACCGTGAGGCCAAGAAGATCTTGACCCTTTCTATTCAGCGTATGGCTGCTGATGTAACAGCTGATACTACCGTTTCAGTTGTTCAACTCCCGTCCGACGAAATGAAGGGTCGTATTATCGGTCGGGAGGGACGAAATATACGGTCCTTTGAACAGGCGACGGGTGTAGACGTGATTATTGACGATACACCCGAAGCAGTAGTTTTGTCGGCCTTCGATCCAGTCCGGCGCGAAGTTGCTCGCATTGCTCTCCAACGCTTGGTCGAGGACGGAAGAATTCATCCTGGGCGCATCGAGGAGATCGTTGGAAAGGCGGCAAAGGAGATCGATCAGAAGATGTTAGATGCTGCGGAGGAAGTACTCTATGAACTTGGCATCCATGGGGTGCATCCTGAGATCGTCAAGACGCTTGGTCGCCTCCGTTTCCGCACCTCTTATGGTCAAAACCAACTCCGGCATGCCAAGGAAGTAGCGCAACTCGCTGGAAATATGGCTTCGGAAATTGGACTCGACGTCCAGATTACCAAACGTGCAGGCGTGCTACATGACGTGGGTAAGGGCATGACACATGACCATGAAGGGACACACGTCGAACTTGGTTACCGGCTATGTAAGAAGCATGGCGAGGCGCCCATCGTGCTGAATGCAATCAGAGCCCATCATGACGAAGAACCCCACCACTTCGCTGAAACCTTCCTGGTTTCGGCCGCAGATGCGATTAGTGGATCACGTCCGGGAGCTCGGCGTGAAATGTTCGAAGGTTATGTGAAGCGTTTGGAGAAACTCGAAGAACTCGCTATGGAACACCCGGGAGTAGAGCGATGCTTTGCGATCCAGGCAGGTCGTGAGTTACGGGTCATGGTAGAGCCCGACAAGGTAGGAGATGATCAGATGGCTAAGCTTTCTGAGGCTGTCGCAAGGCGCATTGAAGGTGAACTCCAATACCCTGGGCAGATCAAGGTTGTTGTTATCAGGGAGACGCGGGCCATTGATTTAGCCAAGTAAGAAACAGCCTGGCTTCAGAGGTGTTACTTTTCCTGTCCTTTATCTAAGTACTTCTAACACGGTTAGTGCATGGGTGCACAGATCATATCCGGTAGGGACATCGCCGATGAAATCCGAGCAGAGCTCAAGGATAGAGTTGCACACTTGAAGGAAGGGTCAGGTGTAACGCCTGGTCTCGCGACGGTATTGGTAGGGGAAAACCCTGCATCGCAGATGTACGTGGGGATGAAGAACAAGGCAGCTGCGGATATGGGAATAAACTCTCGTCAGATCACACTTTCGGTCGACACCTCTGAGGACGAACTCCTTGGAGTGGTTTCTGGGCTAAACGCTGATCCCGGGATCCACGGGATCCTAGTACAGCTTCCGCTTCCAGATCATATCGACGAAGGGAAGGTGCTAGAGGCTATACATCCATCGAAAGATGTGTACGGCTGCCATCCGATCAATGTTGGCCGATTGGCGACCGACTCAGGAGATTTTTTCGCACCTTGTACACCTGCAGGTGTGATTGAAATGCTTACCCGAAGTGGGCATGATCCAAGTGGCAAGCACGTTGTCGTTGTGGGGCGCTCGAACATTGTCGGTCGTCCATTGGCCGCGCTTTTACTACGAAAGGCTATCGGGGGAAATGCTACGGTAACGGTCTGTCATTCTCGTACGGTTGATCTCGGGTCTGTGACTCGAAGTGCTGAGATCTTAATTGTTGCGATGGGAAGACCGGAGATGATCACGGCTGAAATGGTTGCTCCAGGAGCCATAGTGATTGATGTCGGCACAAACCGAGTAGATGACCCCTCTCGCGATAAGGGCTACAGAGTGTGTGGTGACGTGCTTTTCGATGAAGTCGCAGAGGTTGCTGAAGCGATCTCTCCTGTACCGGGTGGGGTCGGACCTATGACGATCACGATGCTACTCGCCAATACCGTGAAGGCAGCCAGTCTCAGAACGACCTCAGGGTAAGTCGCATTCCTTGTGCCTAAGCAGTCGGATCTCGGTTTGTTCAGTGATCTGAATGAAGAGCCGTTTATGGATCCCACAGCTCCTACTCCTGAGCGAATTTGGTCAGTCTCAGAAGTAAACGGTGCGATACGAAAGCTGATCGAAGGCAGCGTTGATACTCTTTGGGTGCGAGGTGAGGTCGGAAACTGGAAGCGCTACCCATCTGGCCACTGTTACTTCTCGGTCAAGGATGACCGGTCAGAACTCCGCTGTGTCATGTTCGCACGTAACGCCGCCGCTCTTCCAACAGATCCGGACGACGGAATGGAGGTCCGGGTTTTTGGAAATCTGACTCTGTACGAAAAAAAGGGTGCCTACCAAATGTCGGTGAGGCGACTCGAAAGTGAGGGTGCGGAAGGACTTTGGCGTATCGCTTTCGAGAAGCTAAGGAGCCAACTCGAAACAGAAGGCTTGCTTGATCCGGCACGTAAGCAACCCATTCCGAAGCACCCAGCGGTGGTGGGCATAGTGACATCAACGACTGGTGCTGCCCTTAGGGATATGATTTCAGTCTTGAGTAGGAGGGCCCCATGGGTTCGTGTCCTTGTCCGTGGGACTAGGGTACAAGGAGAGGGTGCGGCGGATGAGATTGCTGAGGCGATTAATGACTTGGTAGCCACTGGTGAGCCTGAAGTAGTCATCGTCGGTCGAGGTGGTGGCTCAATAGAGGATCTTTGGGCTTTCAACGAAGAAGCAGTAGCGAGAGCAATATCGGGATCTACTATCCCAATAGTCTCAGCTGTGGGACACGAAATAGACGTCACCATTTCGGATCTTATAGCTGATCTTAGGGCGCCTACCCCGTCTGCTGCTGCAGAGGAAGTCGTACCGGACGGAGTGGGCATAAGGGAAGGATTGAGTCAGATGCCCGTGGAGTTAGCCAAGGGCCTAAAGGGCATGTTTAAACGCAGAAGAACTATGATGGAACATGCCTTGAGTCGCCTAGGGCTAGATATAGATCGGAAGATACAACCTGTACAGCAGAGGTTGGATCATGATTTTGGTAGACTACAAATTGGGCTGCGAGGTGTCCTGGATTTACGTAGGCAGCGCCTTATGGGTGTGGAGGGAAAATTAGATGCACTTTCGCCTTTGGCTACGCTGAAAAGAGGATATTCTGTCGCACGCACAGGGGATGGTCAGATTCTCAGATCGGTGAGTGACTTTGTAAAAGGAGACAGCTTCATGCTTCGCGTCAGTGACGGAGAAGTTATAGCAGAGACAACGGAATTACGGGGAGAAGAATAATGGGCGAAACAGAGAATAACCCCGATAAATTGGATGAATCGAAGGTTGAAAGTCCTTCACTTGAGGAGCGTTTGCGGCGGCTGGAGGAGATACTGTCACGGCTAGAGCAGGACTACGTTGCCTTGGAGGAAGCTCTGGAACTATTCGAGGAAGGTGTGAGTCATGTTCGAGACGCTGAGCGTGTTCTTGCTCAGACCGAGCTTAGAGTCCAAGAACTGCTTGGGGATGGGGACGTTCAGGATATGGAGCTCGATTAGGGCTGAGATGCTCTGTGTCGATAAGGCTCTGGATCAAGCTATAACGTTCATTGAATCCGAACTGGAATCTGATATCGGAGATGCAATCCGTCATGGAGTAATGAGTGACGGAAAGAGGCTTCGGCCAATTCTCTGTACTACAGCATACCGAGAATGCGGAGGCCAAGCTGAAAAAACCGTGTATGATCTCTCGGCTTCTCTTGAGATGATTCACGCGTATTCCCTCATGCATGACGACTTACCGTGCATGGACGATGCAGAACTCAGGCGTGGGCAAGCCACAACGCACAGCGTATTCGGAGAAGATGTCACGATACGAGCTGCCGCTGCTCTGATCCCTGCTGCCGCTCGCCAGGCCCTACAGTCTGCACGAAAGCTGGAGTGTGGGGCCTCTGGTGCAGCAGTGGTTGTGCAGGAACTCCTCGAGGCTGCCGGAGCAGGAGGTATGGTGGGGGGACAGTGGTTGGATCTCTTGGGTGAAGGTCAAACGCTGAGTCCGAAAGAGTTAGATGAATTACATGGGAGGAAGACGGGAGCCTTACTCACTGCATCACTGGTGATGGGTGCTCTTGCTGCCGCAGCAGAGACTGAGACAGTGTCTGCGTTGGCGAGCTATGGACACTCAATCGGTCTTGCCTTTCAGATTACCGACGATGTGCTCGATGCCACGCAGTCGGCGGAGTTACTAGGAAAGAATCCTAGTGATGTTGATCTCGATAAATCCACATACGTTGGGCTGTACGGACTTGATCAGGCGAAAGAGCATGCTCGTGAACGCATCGCCGATGCTTTGGGTGCACTCGAAAGCATCGATATCGATGCCCCTGTATTAACTGTTTTAGCTCGTTATGTAATCGAACGAGAGAGATAACTCGAACACTTTTGGCCTGTGCGGCACGGTCTGTGCAACTATCTTTGACGTCGGCCTAGAGAGGATCTAAGAGAAGGAGTGAATTCTGTGGCCTTACTGGATGAAATCTCTTATCCAAGAGATCTCAGACGCCTTGATCGAGATGACCTACCCGCTCTCGTTGATGAGCTACGCACACGTCATATCGATGTTGTATCGCAAAAAGGCGGCCATTTCGGTGCAAGCCTTGGTGTCGCGGAGCTTACAGTTGCGCTTCACTATGCCTTTGATACTCCCTGTGACCAGATTGTTTGGGACACGGGACACCAGGCTTACATCCACAAGATTCTGACAGGTCGTAACGAGCAATTACCCACCATCCGGACACAGGGTGGGCTGGCTCCGTTCTGTAGGAGAGATGAATCGGAGTACGATACCTTCGGGGCTGGGCATGCTGCGACGTCGATCTCAGCAGCTTGGGGTATGGCTGTTGGACGTGATCTGACTCAACAGGATTTCAGTGTGGTTGCTGTTATAGGGGATGGGGCAATGGGATGTGGCCTCGCATACGAAGCGCTGAATAACGCAGGTCATACCGACCGAGATTTTGTGGTCGTCTTGAATGACAACGATATGTCTATCGCACCTGCTGTAGGGGCGATGAACAAATATCTCACCAGCATGATTACCAATCCGGCCTACAACAAGGTGAGAGGTTTGGTGAAAGAAGTATTACACCGGACCCCGGCTGCGCTTGGGGATGTCATGGAAGAACTTGCCGTTCGTCTAGATGAAAGCGTGAAACATCTCCTGACTCCGGGGCTGATTTTTCAGGAACTCGGATTCCGATATGTTGGTCCGGTAGATGGTCATGAGGTGAAAACCTTGGCGGAAACCCTGTCGAAGGTGCGTAAGATGAAAGGGCCGATTCTAGTTCACGCGCTTACACAGAAAGGGAAGGGGTTTTCAAAGGCCGAAAACGATCCCTATACGTGGCACGCATCAGGCCCATTCGACATAACGACCGGGAGCGGTATAAAAAAACCAGGAGGACTTCCGCGATATCAAAAAATATTCGGTAAGGGGTTGGTGCAACTCGCGGAAACGGATCCCTTGATTGTTGCTATAACGGCCGCCATGCCGGATGGGACGTCTACCGACATGTTCGATAAAAGATTCCCGGACCGGTTCTTCGACGTTGGAATCGCAGAAGGACATGGGGTGACGTTTGCGGCAGGCCTGGCTACCCAGGGTGTGAAACCAGTTGTAGCGATTTACTCAACATTCCTGCAACGTGCGTACGACAACATTGTGCATGACGTGGCACTTCAAGACCTGCCAGTCGTCTTTTGTATGGACCGAGCCGGTGTGGCTGGTGAAGACGGACCTACCCATCACGGTGCGCTTGATATCACCTATATGTTGGCGGTTCAGGGGATGACTGTGACTGCTCCGAAGGATGGAGCAGAAATGCTCGCTCTCGTTCGTCTTGCAACTGAGAAACATGATGGTCCCTGGTGCGTTCGCTGGCCGAGAGATGCCGTACCATCAGATGTCCCTCACTTGAATGAGATTGCACCTGTCGAGCCCTACACTTGGGAGATCCTGAGGAAGGGCTCCGATTGTGCCATTCTCGCCGTAGGCAGCATGGTGCTCCCTGCTCTTGAGGCTGCTGACGTGCTAGGCGCAGAAGGCGTGAAGTGCACCGTGGTGAACTGCAGGTTCCTCAAACCGTATGACCGCTCAGTTTTCAATGAGGTCATGCGTAATCATCCGACGGTGTTAACCATCGAGGAAGGTCAGGTGGTTAATGGTTTCGGTGCATTTATGGCGAAGGAACTCAATGAATTGAATTTGAAGACTGCGCCACAGATGAGTGCTATGGGACTACCTGACTCGTTCATCGAACATGGAGCTCGGAAGGATCTTCTGGCTGATATCGGTCTTGATGTAGAGGGAATGGTCACACGTATCAGGACGCTCGCAGGGGTGAAATCTGCGAGTCTTATGGAGACTGCATGAGTTCCTCGCAGAGTTTCCCCCTCACTGATCTGATCAGACGTATCGGTGTGGTGCTGAGCGGTAGAACCCGTGCAGGCTCGACTGCCATCAATCGTTTGATCGATTTGTGTGAGGCACGGGACGTATCGTTGGCATTTGAGTCTAGGAGTCCAGGCCTGCCTGAGGGGTCGAACATACTCGATTTGGATCAATCGCCAATCGATTTACTGCTAGCTCTAGGCGGTGACGGTACCATGCTCCGTGCGTCACGACTTGCCATAGGATCGAGACTTCCCGTTTTCGGCGTGAATACTGGCCGGTTGGGTTTCTTGACGACTACTCCGGAAAAAGAGCTCGAAGCGGGGCTTACAGCGGTTCTTGATGGTCAAGCGCTCGTGGAACGACGTTTCACTCTAAGTGCAATTGTAAGAGTGGCGGAAGGTGAAAATCTGGGCCCGTTCAACGCATTGAACGACGTTGTTGTTCATCATTCGGGTGCAGCCCGTGTGACTCCGATTAGACTGACAGTAGAACGACCGGAAGGTCAGGAGGAGATCGGGAGCTTCACGGGTGATGGCGTGATTTTGGCATCCCCAACCGGCTCAACAGCGTATTCTCTTTCAGCAGGTGGTCCGATTGTGGCTCCAGACATTGAGTGTATGGTTGTCACGCCGATCTGTCCGCACTCGCTTTCTGTTCGCCCACTGGTTGTTGGGTCTCAAGAAAAGGTTGCTGTCACAGGGCTGGATCCTGGACACAATTTACAACTTACCATTGATGGCCAGGTCGAAGGCAAGCTTGGTTCTCAGGACACAGTTGTGGTTTCAAGAGGAGAGCACGAGGTCTCACTGATCCAGCTTCAAGGTCAGACATTTCTCGATACCATGCGCAGGAAACTGAATTGGGCATCGAGACCCCCGGAGCGGGCTTAATCCTTTAGTTGGCACTGCCCCAAAATCGTTGGAAGAGACGGATCCCAAACTCTACTCTGGTCGTGATAGGTGTGTGCCCACCATTCCCTGCGAGCGTGTAGATAACTCGGCCATGAATTTCGGCAGGCCGTTGTTCGCTGGCGGATCCGAGACCATTAAGTGTTGAGTACCTGAGTCCGAGTCCAAGCTGATGAAACGTTCTACCGCTTTCATCCTCTAAGTCTTCGACGAAGACCGGCGCTACTTGTGCGGTGCTGTTCCTGTCCTGGTTACCGGTAAGTTCGTAGCTATCCATAGCTTTGGAGTAGAAGTGGTACGTACCGAACCCGTAAAGCTGTGGTGAGAAATTCCATGAAGGTTCGATTTCTAGCCTCATATACGATGCCGGGCTCCAGCGTACTTCACGCAAGGTAGATGCTAAGGGCATCACTATTTCTGGTGGAGCGACCCTTCTCATGAGTGTGGTGGGCATCTGTAGTCCATAACGAGCTGAACTCCGAACGCCGATACGGGAGCCGATACCCAAGAATCCTGAAACGCCTACTTCGATGTCTGTTTGCCCATCGCCCGTAGGTAAATCCAAGAAGATGTCGTGGGCATCAACCGTCCCCGTCCCAAGGCGCACCAAGAGGCTCCCCATAAGCCCATACCGAACAAAAGGTGAGATTTCACCCGAACTTGGTCCTCCACCGTCTAGTAAACGCACAAGTGCAGACACCTCGATATCACCGAGTTCCCAGATCCCGTCGATGTCCTGCAGCGGAAATCCATCTATTCCGATCCCATTCGTCGTGGGTAGAGCGAAAAGTGCCGCTTCAGTGAGCCAGTCCGTCGCGAAGACGAGGCTGGATCCGATTGAGTTGAGTCCGATGCTGACCATCTCATAGTCGAGCGCAGCCAAGGCACTTGATAGAGAGGCGGCAACTGCTGAGCCTTGCATCGGAAAGAACCCGGATGAAGAGTACGCTTCCTCGGTAACCCCACGAAAACTCTGCAACCTTCCAGCGAGGGACTCAGCGTGTGAGCAAGCAGCGCTCCCTGAAGAGTTGGAACAAAGAGCGTCAGCATGGGCTCGCACCGAGTTGTAAGCCGATTCGAGAGCATCAAGGAAGCCAGTCACTTCCGTGCCGTTCGATATTCTCGGATTGAGCCCAAGGTCACTGCCCAAACTGTCTGGGCGAAAGCTCATCTCAAACACCGTACGGTTCTTAACTAACGGAGCGACCACACCGAGGGTGAGCCAATCGAGCACACCCACATGGGCTCCCATATCGATACGTGTGACGTCGTGTACCACCAAGCCGTCAGCCGCGCCGAGGACCCCTGAATAGCTCGGGTCACCAGTCAGTGCGCGGATCTGTTCTTCGAGTTTTCCAATTGCAGGGAAGAGAGAGGTTCCCGCCTGATCTGTGAGGTCAAGGCCAAGAAGTTCCTCTTCCTCCACAAGTACTGCACCGTCTAGCCGCTTCCCGAACCGACTATTCCAACTGTCGAATGACGGGTTAAAAAGCACACTCACATGACCCCTAGGGACCAACGTATGGCTAGGTGCTTGAGAGCACAGTTCACCCGTACTGAGGGCGAGAAGAACAGGCAAGAAGGCTAGGGTCCGGCGCATTCAGGTCCATGTTAGTGGGCGAGAGCGCCAGAAGGCAGCAAAGCCCCGATTGACCGCGAAACATAAGGGTTTATACGCAACGGAGGAACTCACGTTAGAAGGGCATAGGAGCATTGACCGCTAAAATCGTATATTCTAGCTTCGTGACTACTATAGATGCGGGAGTAGCTCAGTTGGTAGAGCTCCACGTTGCCAACGTGGTTGTCGCCGGTTCGAGTCCGGTCTCCCGCTCTGTACACGAGGAAAGCCCGGTAAGGCCTTGCGGTCCTACCGGGTTTTTCGCGTCCATTATAGCAAGCCGATTTATGAATAAGAAACTCATAGCGAAGTCACAGAATCACTTTGGCTCGACCGTGCCCGGGCTACCGTTCCTGTCCTACCCGGGTGCCTTGTTGTTTGCAGTGTTCTTGGTCGGATGCGGAGCAGGTTCCGGTGAGCCAGAACACACGATCATTCCGCTTCCGGCATCCGTAGAATGGACAGTAGCTGATACGTTCCACTTCACAGAGGAAACACGAATTCTCTTTGATTCTACTGACACGGAAGCAGAGCGGATCGGTGAGTTCCTCTCAGGCCTCATCGGAAACAGCACCGAGACTATGCCGGCTGTTGAGGCGTATTCGACTGACGTTGCTGATGGCGGCATCTACCTGACAAGGGAAGGGGCGAGTTCTTCACTCGGATCCGAAGGCTACGAACTGACGGTCACTGGATCACAGGTGATCGTGCGAGCTATGGAGCCCGCTGGACTGTTCTACGGTGTTCAGACAATTCGGCATTTACTGCCTCCAGTGGTGGAGTATACGGCGGCATATCCTCGGCCATTGTTCTTGCCTGGCGTGCACATTACTGATCAACCACGATTTCAGTGGCGCGGGACGATGCTCGATGTAGCCCGGCACTTCTTACCACTTCACGATGTGAAGCGCTTCATAGATCTTGCCGCCCTCTACAAACTGAACCGCCTCCATCTGCACCTGTCTGATGATCAAGGATGGCGGGTTGAGATCCCGGGATGGCCTAACCTCACAGAGCACGGTGGTTCAACTGAGGTTGGTGGAGGAGTTGGCGGTTATTACAGCACAGATGAATACACTGAACTTGTAGAGTACGCCCAAGAACGCTTCGTCACAGTCGTACCCGAAATCGACATGCCCGGGCACACGAATGCAGCACTCGCCTCGTACGCCGAGTTCAACTGCGATGGCATCGCACGGGATCTGTACATCGGCACCAATGTCGGCTTTAGCACGCTGTGTGTGGATAAGGACATCACCTACGAATTCCTGGACGACGTCATACGAGAGATCTCCTCACGTACTCCGGGCCCGTACTTCCACGTAGGCGGTGATGAAGTCGAAGAATTGAGTGAAGAGGAGTACATCACTTTCATCGAACGGATGCAGTCGATCGTAAACTCACACGGCAAACGCATGATTGGTTGGGACGAGATCGCGCTGGCGGACCTTCAAGTAGGATCCGTGGTGCAACTCTGGAGACCCTACTGGCCGTCAGATGAAACGGAAGACATGGATTCTGCTCAAGCGGCGCTCCGAGTTGAATTCGAAGCCGGTATCCTCCGTGCCGTCGATGCCGGCGCTACCGTGGTCTTGTCTCCAGCGGATCGACTCTATCTGGACATGAAATACGACACTTCTACCGTCTTGGGACTGACGTGGGCCGGTATACCCGACGAGCGTGGATCCTACGACTGGAAGATCTCAGACAAGTTCAGTTCACTACCGGAAGGTGCAATCGCCGGTGTAGAAGCGCCGCTTTGGTCCGAAACACTCGGAACGCTTGAGGATTTCGAGTACATGGCGTTTCCGCGTCTTGCTGGAGTTGCAGAACTTGGTTGGACATCCGCTTCACTTAGAGAATGGGAGGAATACCGAATGCGTTTGGGAGCTCAATCTGCGCGTTGGACGGTGCTTGGGCTCAATTTCCGGCGCTCACCACTGATTCCTTGGGAGGTAGGTCCAAGCGAGCACTGAATGAGTGAACCTGGGTCTGTATTGTCGCACACGAGCTAAGAATTAGCTTTCACCCGCAAAGAATGATTGCACACGTTGTATTTTCAGCATCGGCGCCGTGGCCAAGCGGTAAGGCAGAGGACTGCAAATCCTTTATCCCCGGTTCGAATCCGGGCGGCGCCTCTTTCAGTAAGAGAAGCACGGAATGTTACAAAACGAGGAGATGTCCGATGAAAGTATCCAAATCACTCCCAATCTTGCTTATCTCGATGATGTTGGTTGCGTGTGGCAACCGGGTCTCGGTTGAGATGGGAGGGGATGAGGAAATGGCTGCAGTGGCTTCGCCGATAATCACTGCTGAGTCATCTGCTGAAGACAAGATCATGAGTGCATTGAGCGCTGCGCCCGACATAGTTTCTTCAGGTGCGACGGTGCTCGACTGGCCAGCTGCTGACGGTGAGGATCCAGGGATGCTCAGAGAAGGAGACAATGGCTGGACGTGTTTCCCGGATCGCTTTTTCACGCCTGGTTTGGACCCCATGTGTTTTGATGGCCCCGCGATGGAATGGGTGGGCTACTGGATGGTCGGTGAGGACCCACAGATGAGTGCGATGGGTCTTTCGTATATGCTGATGGGCTCCTACGACAACAGCAATACGGATCCTTTTGCAGGGCCGCCTGAGAATGAAGCAGATGGTATCGTCACAGGTCCTCACGTCATGGTCTTTCCGGTTGATGCTACCACGTTGGCTGGCCTGAACACGGACCACATGACCAATGAGCCTTATGTCATGTTCCAGGACACACCGTTTGCTCATCTTATGATGCCAATAGCAAACTTCGACGTTCCAGGAAGCTGAGGCCGAGTTTGTTGGCTTAGCCTACCCTAAGAAGTGATAGGTGGCCTCCTATGGAAAGACTGTGGGAGGCCACTTTTTTCATTAGGGTAATGAGCCTGTTTTGGGCAGAAACCTGTCAGGGTCCTACCCTGACACCGGAAAATCCTCTTTAAGTGCAGGTGATATCATTTTTTCGGGTGCAGCAGGCAGTGTATATCACGTCCGGTAGGCCCCTGGCTCTCCACTCCTTTTCACCAGGTAGATTGAAGTGGTATTTCTAAGTATGAAACTAAACCTCAAAACTGCTCTTATTCTGTGTGTGTTGAGTGCAGCTTGCATGCGTGAGGAAGCTGCAGTCTCTGACTTGTTGCTGATTGGTGGGCAGGTCATTGATGGGTCCGGGTCCGAACCAGTTCTGGCTGATCTCGCAGTTGCCGGAGAACGCATTTCATTTCTAGGTGATGCGGCATCTGCTGGTATACAGGCAAGGGATACCGTGCAGGTTGAGGATTTAGTAGTTACGCCTGGCTTCATCGACATGCACTCGCACGCTGAACTGGATGCGGACCACGGCCGGGACGCACGTGCGTTCTTATATCAAGGCATCACGACAGTTGCACTTGGCGTCGATGGGGGCGGTGGGTCGGATGTCGCCTCCAGGCTGGAAGGCTGGCTTCAGGAAGGCATCGGTGTAAACGCCTTCTTGTTCGTCGGGCACAATGCCGCTCGGCGTTCTGTGATCGGGATGGAGGACCGAAGTCCTACGAACGAAGAATTGATCGAGATGCGCTCATTCGTTCGCAAGGGCATGGAAGAAGGTGCATACGGCCTTTCTTCTGGCCTCTTCTATCTCCCGGGTAACTACGCCGAAACAGAGGAAGTGATAGAACTGAACCACGTAGCCGCTGCCTACCCTGGAGCGATCTACGATACTCACGACAGAGATCTGGGTGCAGCGTATCCATCCTTCGGATACCTGAACTCAATCGCTGAAGGGATCCGCATAGGTGAAGAGGCCGGCACCAAAGTCATCTTCAGTCATTTCAACGCTCAGGGCGCCCACAACTACGGGCGTGCCCCGGAAGGGGCGGCCTTGATCCAAGAGGCAAGAGAGCGGGGCGTCGATGTCGCAGGCGCACATCATTCCTATACAGCGACTCAATCGAACCTACGGTCGTACACGATCCCTGGCTGGGTAGTAGCTGGCGGTGACACCGCGATGGTTCGTCGCTTCAATGATCCCGACACGCTTCCCATCATCGACCTCCAGACCCGAGAAATGCTCGAGATCCGGGGAGGGGCAGGCAACATTCTGTTTGTGGACCAGCGGCCTGACTTGAATGGCAAGACTCTTATGCAGGTGGCAGATGAACGGCGCTTATCAGCTCCTGAGGCCGCACGCGAAATTCTTCG